>Ga0209652_1000013_pt1 | contig 146966 bp, 140 predicted proteins | sample SaaInl74LU_5_DNA_FD_184641 | JGI IMG/M metagenome (GOLD analysis project Ga0209652, IMG submission 184641) | Marine microbial communities from expanding oxygen minimum zones in the Saanich Inlet - ESP_74LU_5_DNA (SPAdes) (version 2) | ecosystem: Environmental > Aquatic > Marine > Intertidal...
TCTATGGCTAAGGTTTTTGATGCAAAAGCCGAGTCATTTGCACAGCGAGGTCGGTAAAGATTAATTTTGGGTTGCCGTTGCGTTCAATATGGTAGTGTGCAGTTTCTAGAGCTGATTGAATCGCGTGGATATTGTTTTGATGGATAAAGGGTGCTAATCGGTCAAGTGAAAACCCTTCGTCGTGTTCTTGATAATAGACCAACTCTTTTACGCCGTAGTGGGTCAAGAAGGCTTGCCGCAAAAGTTCACTGCAGTATAGCAAAAAACTTTTTTGGGTCTCTCTGCCCAAGCCAGACATTTGGTCGCTCCAAGCCAATAGGTCCTGAATAACTTTCTTGTTGCCTTTGGCTTTGAACGCCCCTCTCGCCCAAGCCAAGAACCATGCTTCGAACGGGACGTCTTCTTCTTTATTGGCTAATAATTGTCGGGCTTTGAAGTAGTCGCCATGAGCAATCTTGCTGATGCGTAAAGCCTCAGAGGTTGTGCAATTATGGTGGGCCATAAGCCCCTGACTTAAATCATGCTCAGAGAGCAGGGGAATGTTTAATTTTTGGCAACGCGAGTAAATGGTGCGCAAGATTTGATCTTCATGCTCCGTTAAGAGTAAAAAAACAGTCTGCGCTGGCGGTTCCTCAAGTAGTTTCAGCATTTTGTTGGCGCATTCAGTGGTCATTTTTTCGGCCATCCAGATGATGACAACCTTGAACCCTCCTTCATATGATTTGAGGTAGAGTGTTTTGGCCATTTGTTCTGCTTCAGCCACTGAGATGCTCCCTTGTTTTTTATCAATTCCTAAGTGTTGATACCAAGAAAATAATGAGCCATAAGGAGTTTGGGAGACAAAACTTCTCCAGGCAGATATAAAGTCATTAGAACGCGGTGTTTTCTTTACCTCGGCGGTGGTGTTGACTGGGAAAACAAAGTGCAAATCAGGGTGGGACAAGGCACCAACTTGTCGGGCACAACGCTCAAAAGCTTTGTCGGCCGGATTCAATGAAGAACAGAGTATGCTATTGGCATAAGCCAATGCCAGTGGCAACAAGCCGCTTCCGCTTGATCCAGAAAACAGTTGAGCGTGCGGGATGCGCCCTTCTGCAACAGTCGTTGTGAGGTGATTTTTGAGGTGTCTCAGTCCAATAATTTGCGAAAAATCCACAAACAAATCTAAGGATTTTTCACAAGGGAGGGACCTGAGAAAAACTTATATTTGTGTCACAAATCAAAAAAATGAGCACAATAAAGGATTTTAATTTTTCAGGTAAAAAGGCACTGATTCGGGTTGATTTTAACGTCCCCTTAGAGGGTAATGGTATGGTGAGCGACAACACACGAATTGAGGCCGCCGCGCCAACAATTCATGAAGTATTGCGCCAAGGAGGATCCTGTGTCTTGATGTCACACCTGGGACGGCCAAAGTCAAATGAAGCAGAGTATTCTTTAAAGCATATTGTCCCTGAGGTCTCAAAGGTTTTGGGTGTTCCAGTGGCCTTTGTTTCGGACTGTATTGGGCCAGAAGTGGAGCATGCGGTAAAGGAGCTTCAGCCAGGAAGTGTTTTGCTTTTGGAAAACTTGAGGTATTATCCAGAGGAGACACAAGGAGACAGGGCGTTTGCAGGCCAACTGGCTCAATGGGGAGATATCTACATCAATGATGCTTTTGGTACCGCACACAGGGCTCATGCCTCAACCACAATTGTTGCTGATTTTTTTCCAAAAAACAAATGCTTTGGTTTGCTATTGGCCTCTGAAATTGAAAATGTCAACAAGGTTCTGCGCGACGGAAAAGCACCCATCACAGCGATCATTGGTGGCGCAAAAGTATCGTCTAAGATCACCATCATCAAAAACATTCTAGACACAGTTGATCATTTGATTATCGGTGGAGGTATGGCATTTACGTTTGTCAAAGCCCTCGGCGGCAGTATCGGTGAGTCTTTAGTGGAAGACGATAAACAACAACTGGCGCTCGAGATCTTAGCTGAAGCCAAACAAAAAGGGGTGTTGGTGCACTTGCCGATAGACAGCTGTATCACTCAAGAATTCTCTAACGAAAGCCCGACTAAGATGGCCCCCACCGATGCCATTCCAGAGACTTGGATGGGGTTAGATGCTGGTCCAAAGACACAAGCCTTGTTTGCTGAGGTAATTCAGCAATCAGAAACAATTCTGTTTAATGGTCCTGTTGGGGTTTTTGAACTGCCGACATTTGCCAAAGGTACTGTTGCGATTTGTGAGGCCATTGCGCGTGCTACTCAACGGGGTGCCTTTTCTTTAGTTGGGGGCGGCGATAGTGTTTCTTCTGTTAAGCAATTTCACTTTGAGCAAAAAGTAAGCTACGTTTCTACAGGAGGCGGTGCAATGCTTGAAATGCTAGAAGGAAAAACCTTGCCAGGAATCGCAGCCATTCTCAACGATTAAATTACAGACAAAATAATTGATGTTAAACCCTTACATAAGGCCAAAAGTTCTTTTTCTCAGCATTCTTTTGTTTGCTTGTAACCCCCTTTTAGGGCAAAATACAGAGGCCTCGGAGGAGGCGTCTCAGGCCGTTACAGTATTGAGAGACAGCACAGAGATTCTTTTAAAAGACATGGCAAGGACGCGTCAAATTGATTCTCTTTGGTTGGCGGCACTCTACGACACCTCTCGTTATGATGAAGCACAAGAAGCCGTCCAAAATCCATGGGACAGTGTTGCGCTTCATGATTCACTTTGGTCAACACAAGTTTTTAAGGAACGCTTGGCGGATCTGGACGCGCGCACGCCTTTTCATGTGACCTATAACGCATCATTAGAGCAAATTGTGCGCGGGTATCTCAAAAACAGAAGAGAATCCATGGCTCGCCTGATTGGGTTGAGCCATTACTATTTCCCTATGTTTGAAGAGGTCATGGCGCAATATGGACTGCCTTTAGAGATGAAGTATTTGGCTATTGTGGAGTCTGCATTGGCTCCAACCGCGACCTCTCGCGTCGGTGCAAGAGGCCTTTGGCAGTTTATGTTTCAGACAGGTAAGATGTTTGGATTAGAAGTGAACAGCTATGTCGATGATCGTTGTGATCCACTACAATCAACCATTGCTGCAGCGCAATACCTGAATAAATTGTACCGCACCCTTGGGGATTGGGATTTAGCATTAGCGGCGTACAACAGCGGCCCTGGAAACGTCTCTAAGGCCATTCGACGCTCAGGAGGACGCACTAATTACTGGAACATTCGGTCTTTTTTGCCGCGAGAAACAGCGGGATATGTGCCTGCATTTTTAGCGACCATGTATTTGTTTGAGTATGCGCAGGAGTACGGCCTAAAGACCGACACACCCAGCTTGCCTTATATGACCACAGATACTGTTAGGGTCAGAGAAATGATTTCTTTAGAACAAGTTGCTCGTGTGAGTCAAATAGAACTTTCTGAGATTGAGTTCTTGAACCCCTCCTACTCGCTGGGTCTGATACCCGTAGTCAAAGACCACCCATATTATTTGCGTTTACCACTAGATGTTTTAGGTGTTTTTGTGGCCCATGAAGACTCTATTTATGCTTTGGCTCAAAATGAGTTCGACCAAAGAGAACAGCCCTTGCCTGAGTTGATGAACCAAAATAACCGCATTAGGTATAGGGTCCGCAGTGGAGATTATTTAGGCAAAATCGCAGAAAAATTTGGTGTGAGTGTCCAGAAAATTAAGCAATGGAATAGCCTGAAAAGCAACCGCCTTTCTATTGGGCAGCGATTGACAATCATTCCAAGAAGAATCCCAGTGGCACAAAATAATCCCCCCACAGCAAGTAAGGGCCAAGTAACAAACGGGAGGTATGTCGTGCGTCCAGGAGACTCCCTTTGGAGTATTGCACAGAAATTCCCCCAGATTTCTATCGACGATCTAAAAAAGTGGAATGATATTAGTGGTAACACCATCAAACCAGGCATGAGCTTGCGGATAAAAAAGGAATCCTAAATAAAAAACCAACGCTCGATGAAAAAACTTTTCTTCCTCATCACCGCCGTGATCTTTTTGTCCTGTGGTGAAAACAGCGATAAAAATCAATCTTATTTACCAGATTCAGTGGGCGGCATTAATGGGCTTCAGGTGGTCATCACAGATGCGCTTTGGCAAGGGCCTCTGGGCGACTCCATCAGAGCAGTTTTTGCGTCACCAGTTCAAGGGCTGCCTCAAGAAGAACCTTTATTTACATTGAATCAATTGCCGTTGGCCCAATTTTCAGACTTTGCCAGGACCTACCGCAATGTGTTGCACATTTCACTTACAGAGCGAGACACCGTAGCCATTCGTCAAAATGCATATGCCCAGCCACAAACAATTGTTTTTGTTCAAGGCCAACAACCGGAAGATATTATCCGGCAACTCAGCGACACACAAAACGAACTGACCCAGATGTTTTTGGATCGGGAGTTAAAAGAACGACAACGCAGAACCTTAATTTCCCCGCTTGGAGATCATGGGTTACAAGGTGATTTTGGGATTGACCTCAAAATTCCTTCAGCATACCGAGCAGCTGCTCAGACCAAGGAATATTATTGGCTGCGTAAAGAGCTTAAAGCCAACGGCACCACTAATATTTTGATTTATCAGGTGCCATTAGCGTCTTTTCCTGAGGGCATCAACCCCATTGTTTCGATCCAAAAAATTAGAGATTCTATTGGTGCTGCACTCCTCCCTGTGGAGGATGGTTCCAAATTCATCACAGAGTCGAGTTATGAATTGCTTACAGAACAAACCACGATCCAAAACCGCCTCTGTTATGTCACCAAAGGCCTTTGGACAATCGACGATGCCTATATGGCGGGACCTTTCGTGTCGTTTGCTGTTCGTGATGAGTCTCGAGACCGCTATTTGATCATGGAAGGCTTTACCTACGCGCCCTCAATGGCTAAGCGGGATCTACAATTTGAATTAGAGGCGATACTCAGGACCGTAGAGTTTCAATAATGAATAAAAAAAGAGGCCACTAAAGCCTCTTTTATATCACGCCACTAAAGAAAGCAGCTTATTTTTTGTCTTCTAAGGCATCATTTTTGTCCTCCTTCGAGGCATCCTTAAATTCTTTGATTCCACTACCAAGACCACGCATGAGTTCTGGAATCTTTTTGCCCCCAAACAATAGTAAAACAACAACAACAATTAAGATAATTTGCGGGGCGCCAATCACTAAAGGCAAGATGGAAGCAGTCATAGTCGTAAAAATTTATAAACAAAGGTAACAAGAAAATCGAACATACGGCGTTTTGAGATTAAGTTTCACAGAATCCATGTACATTTGTTACACCAAGACGATGAAATGACCAAATCAAAAAAAAATAAAAAAAATCTCCGCCAGAAACTGGTGCATAAATATCGGTTCTTGGTCCTGAATGAGGAGACTTTTGAAGAACGGTTTTCTTTTAGGCTCAACCGCTTGAATGTCTATGTTTTTGGGGTGGTTTTTGCGCTGCTCATGATTGCCGGGACGACCATACTCATTGCCTTCACGCCTCTCAAAGAATACATACCAGGATACTCGTCTACTCAGCTCAACAAGCAGGCGGCGGAATTGAGTTATTTGACCGATTCATTAGAGCAACGATTGGCGACTAATTCATTTTATCTCAACTCTATAAAGGACGTGCTTACGGGCAACTTAGAGCCCGCCGCCCTGAATAAAGACTCCATCATTGAGGCAGTGGCACGAGAAATAGACGAAAACCTATTGGCCGCGTCCAGAGAAGATTCTTTGTTGCGAGAATTGGTCTTGCAAGAGGACAAATACAACCCTTTGACAGATAATTCAGATCAAAATTTTATCCTCTTCCCTCCTGCTTCAGGCATGGTTTCTGCCGAATATGACCCAGAACAAAGACATTATGCTGTGGACATTGTGACCATTAAAAACACCCCCATTAAAGCCACTGCTGATGGGACTGTGATTTTGGCGGAGTGGACGGCTGATACGGGCTATGTCGTGGTCTTGCGCCACAAGAACAACCTGATTTCGGTATACAAACACAGCGCAACAATCTCGGTCAAGCAAGGAGACCTGGTCAAAAGCGGTGAGGTTATTGCCACTTCGGGTAATACAGGAGAATTGACCACAGGGCCTCATTTGCATTTTGAATTATGGAGTGATGGCTACCCGATCAATCCAACGAATTTTATAGATTTTAACTAACATGAGGCTCAAAAGGTTACTTTCCAAAATACTGGCGGCGGCGGCACACAGGCAGATATCCAAATGGGCCAACAACCCTTTTGTGGCGCAAGAGCGTGTTTTTAAAGAACTGATCCGTCAAGGACAGAAAACACAATTTGGGCGTGACCATAATTTTGATCAGATCCGTACTTCGGTACACTTTGCGCAGCAGGTTCCTGTGCGTGACTACGAGGGCTTAAGACACTATGTCGATCAGATGGTTGATGGAGCAGCGGACATTTTGTGGCCAGGTCGGCCGCTGTATTTTGCCAAAACAAGTGGAACGACATCTGGGGCGAAATACATCCCAATAACAAAGGCTTCGATGCCACACCACATCACCAATGCAAAAAATGCGTTATTGTGCTACATACACCAAACAAAGAAAACACAGTTCGTAGACAAGAAAATGATTTTTCTTCAAGGCTCTCCAGTACTTTCCGATAAGAACGGTGTGAAACTTGGCCGACTCTCTGGAATTGCCGCTCATTATGTCCCGAGTTATTTGCAAAGCAACCGACTCCCTTCATGGCCGGTTAATTGTATGGAAGATTGGGAGGCTAAGGTGGCTGCGATAGTCTTGGAAACCAAGGATCAGGACATGGGATTGATCAGCGGGATACCGTCTTGGGTCCAAATGTACTTTGAAAAGCTCAATCAGACGACTCAAAAAACTGTAGGTCAGCTGTTTCCAAATTTTGATTTGTTTGTTTATGGTGGCGTTAATTTTGCGCCGTACCGGCAAAAATTTGAGGCGTTAATCGGCAGAACAACCGACAGCATTGAATTGTACCCTGCCTCAGAAGGGTTTTTTGCCTTCCAAGACCAACAAGGTGATGCTGGACTTTTGTTGCAACTGGATTCAGGAATCTACTATGAGTTCATCAAAACATCAGAGTTTTTTGACCAATCACCAACAAGACAGACCTTGAAGTCTGTTGAAAAGGGAGTAGATTATGTCATGATCATTTCGACCAATGCCGGTTTGTGGGGGTATAATATTGGAGATACGGTCGCGTTTACAAGCCTCAAGCCATTCAAGATTCGTGTTACGGGTCGGCTGAAACATTTTATATCGGCATTTGGAGAGCATGTCATCGGCAAAGAGGTAGAGCAAGCCATGACAAAAGCCTTGAGCGCCACAGGAGCCTCTATTACAGAGTTTACTGTAGCGCCTCAAATCACACCAGAGGACCAAGAACTGCCGTATCATCAATGGCTGATTGAATTCGACACCGCGCCAGAAAACATGGCGAAATTTGCTGAGGTCATTGACGCAGACTTGCAAGGGCAAAACGTCTATTATGCAGACTTGATTCAAGGCAAGGTGTTGCAACCATTGAAAATAACAGCACTAGCTCCAAACAGCTTTAACCAAGTCATGAAGGCCTCCGGTAAACTTGGCGGCCAAAACAAGGTCCCGAGACTGTCTAACGACCGCACTATTGCAGAAGCCCTGTTGAAGCTTCAAGACAAATAGTCGTATCTTTGCCCTAAAATGAATTCACTTCAAGGACACACCAGGACCAGAGCTCAAGAAAGCTCTAACGCTATTGAACGCATTTATATCACGATGCGCCACCTCTTTAATAGAGGGTTTTATAAACCCATGGGCGTCAGTGGCGCAGCGTTGCGTGAAGCATTGCTGACGCTGCGTCCTGAAATATATGGTTCAATTGCAGAAGAAAAAATTGAGCTTCGTGGCTTGGTTTATGTTATGGACCGCCTGCCTTACGGCATCGAGGAATGTCAATTTGTGAATTTGACAAGTGATGAGGGTTATGCCAAATCACATGTGAAGCCCATCATTCCCCCCAAACGCCGCCGCCATTGTTACCGTATAGACGACCAACAAATGAACATTGTCATCACTCGGGGGCGCAGTGAGATTTATGACATTCTGACCCACCTGACGTTTCTCTATATTGAGTCCCATAAGATTAAAAACCGCGTGCTTTCAAAAAAAGGAACGCAATGGGTGTTGAATAGAGACTGGGATAAATTGGCTGAGGCGGCACTCAAAAAAGGAACATTAAGCGAAACGCAAAGAGAGGTTGCAGTGATGCATGCGGCAAATTTTTTGGGAAGAACCTTTGAAGAAGTACAGGCTATATATCACGAATTTGCTGTTGACACAGATACAGATCGTTTCTTGCGACTGGTCTATTTTTTGGGCAAGGGAGCCGTCGACGAGGTCACTAATGAGGCCGACAGAGAAATCACCTTTAGCCCTGTACTTCGGGAGCGCTTGGGTCATCACATTCACGGAGAGCGTTGGGCCAAACGCATCAAAGAAGAGCTCTTTATCAAAGGGCAATTGAGTCGTCCACTGCACATTATTAGCGCTAACATGCATAGTGTGATGAACACTCTTTTTGCCGAGGAAACTTTGCCAAAAGCAATTAAAGAAAAGACACAAAACGAGTGGTATGAGTATTTGAGCCAATCCAAAAATCAGGCCGCTCGAGACAAGGTCAAGGCCCATGCACAAAAAAACGGCATGACATATCTGGAGGACACCAGCCAAGCCAACATTGACGTGCAGATTTTTGATATGGCGGCAGTGATGCCAGACACCTATAGCAACAAGACAGCAGAAGCGCCAGTATTGATCGTCATGGATTATGCCTTTGGAGAACAAGCGTATGAGACGATGGACGAGCTTTTGAAGCCTTTTGTCCATGCAGGAAAATCATATTACCTGCCCGTTGTCTCCATTTCAATTATGGGCAAAGCAGGAATTCTTCAAGGAGGTAAGGGAGACATCATGATCCCAAAATCTCATGTTTTTGAGGGCACAGCAGACAACTACCCATTCAAAAACAAATTAAAACTAAAGCACTTTAGCCAAGCCAATGCTTATGGCGGCGCCATGATCACAGTGCTCGGAACGTCTTTACAAAACAAGGACATTTTGTCTTTCTTTCACAATTCTTCTTGGGATGTTATTGGACTAGAAATGGAAGGCGCACACTATCAAAAGGCAATTCAAGCGGCCTCGAAAATTCGCGGGAGCATTAGCCCAAGTGTTGCCGTGCGGTATGCCTATTATGCTTCAGACAATCCATTAGAAACAGGCAGTACTTTAGCCTCTGGTGGATTGGGCACAACTGGTGTTCGCCCCACCTATTTGATCACTGAAAAAATCATGGAACAAATTCTCTCGACTTGATATGAGCACCTCAAAAAACATATTAGTAACCGGCGGTGCTGGATTTATTGGCGCCAATTTTGTTCAGTATTTTGTGGCCCATAGGGCCGATCACTTTGTGGTCCTAGACAAACTGACTTATGCTGGTGATATGCGCAATTTGACGGGACTTGACCAGGCCAGCAATTATACTTTTGAGCAAGGCGACATTTGTGAGGCACAAAGGGTCAAAGAGTTGTTTGATAAATATAAATTCACCAAAGTCATTCATTTTGCAGCCGAATCCCATGTCGATAATTCAATTACCGGGCCAGGTGCATTTGTCCAAACCAATATTGTCGGCACTTTTGAGCTGCTGCAAGCGGCCTATAAGTTGTGGATGACCGGTCCTCAGGCTTTGCGGGAAACCTATAGTGACGCCCGATTTTTGCATGTTTCTACAGATGAGGTGTATGGCACCTTAGGCGCGACCGGATTATTTACAGAAACCACACCATATGCGCCTAACAGCCCCTATAGTGCGTCAAAAGCAGCCTCAGACATGTTGGTGCGGAGCTATTTCCACACCTATGGGTTGCCAGTGGTCACGACCAATTGTTCCAACAATTATGGCCCCAACCAACACCAAGAAAAACTCATTCCTACCATCATCCGTAAGGCTTTAGCGATGGCTCCCATTCCAATTTATGGCGATGGACAAAATATCAGAGACTGGCTTTTTGTCTTAGATCATTGCAAAGGAATTTTTAAAGCCCTCGAAAATGGTCGTCTTGGCGAAACCTACAACATTGGTGGACGGAACGAGCGAAATAATCTATACATTGCAGCACTAATTTGTGGCGAACTAGACCGTTTACGCCCCAAAGACAATGGATCGTATAAAGATCAAATTACATTTGTCACTGATCGCCCAGGGCATGATTTTCGGTATGCTATTGATGCGGACAAAATTGAAACAGAATTAGGTTGGCGCGCCGAGGAAACTTTTGAAACAGGGATTGTCAAAACCATACAATGGTACCTTGACCACCCAGAAAGACTGGGATTAACAAGCGACGCTAAATAAAAATTTATGAAGGGAATTATATTAGCAGGAGGGTCCGGGACCCGACTTCATCCACTGACTTTGGCCGTCAGCAAGCAGTTGATGCCTGTTTACGACAAACCCATGATTTACTACCCCCTCACAACTCTGATGTATGCAGGGATTCGTGAGATTCTGATCATTTCAACACCAGAGGACGTTCCTCTTTTCCAAAAACTCTTAGGCGACGGGTCGCAATTGGGCTGTTCTTTTTCCTATGCGGTACAAGAAAAACCCAACGGCTTGGCGGAGGCTTTTATCATTGGGGAATCATTTATTGGTCAAGACAAGGTTGCTCTAATTTTGGGCGATAATATTTTCTACGGCAGTGGCCTCAAAGAATTATTGCACGAAAACAATAATCCAGATGGCGGAGTTATTTTTGCTTATCACGTTCAAGATCCTGAGCGCTATGGAGTCGTGGAATTTGACCAACAGGGCAACGCCTTGTCTATTGAAGAAAAGCCCAAAAAACCAAAATCTCATTACGCGGTGCCGGGCATTTATTTTTATGATAACGAAGTAGTCTCCATTGCTAAAACAATCCAACCAAGCGCGCGTGGCGAGTTAGAGATCACCGCGATCAATAATGCTTACCTGAAAAAGGGCGCATTAAGTGTCAGGATTCTGGACAAAGGAACCGCGTGGCTGGACACCGGAACTTTTGCTTCATTAATGCAGGCCTCCCAGTTCGTTCAAGTCATTGAGGCCCGTCAAGGACTCAAGATTGGCGCTATTGAAAAAGCCGCCTACAGAATGGGCTACATCAGCAAGGCGCAGTTACAAAAATTGGCCAAACCCCTTCTAAAAAGTGGTTACGGCAAACACCTCATGCATTTGGATTGATATGACAAGAATAGAGAGTTCTTTACAAGATTGTTTTTATATCGCCCCCCCACAATTTAAAGACGCCCGAGGGGTTTTTTGCGAGACCTACAACCATCAGGCATTTGAGAAAGCCACAGGCCTAGAAATCGATTTTGTTCAAGACAACCAATCGGTGTCGCAGTATGGGGTTTTGAGAGGGCTTCATTTCCAGAGAGGGCCGATGGCCCAAGCCAAACTTGTGCGCGTGGCGCATGGAGTTGTGTTGGATGTTGTGGTGGATTTAAGACCCAATAGCAAGACCTATGGGGCGCATTTTACGATTGAACTTTCTGCCGAAAATGGGCGACAGCTCTTTGTGCCAAAGGGCTTTGCGCATGGTTTTGTCACTCTGAGCGAAACCGCGATTTTTTGCTATAAATGTGATGCCTTTTATGACAAAACCTCAGAGGGTGGCATTCGATACAACGACGCAACCCTAGCCATCGATTGGCATCTACCAAAAGAGGTTCTTTTGATTTCAGAAAAAGACAAGGAACTGCCGTTGTTTACAGATTTAACCACATGAAACACGTTTTGGTAATTGGGGCCAATGGACAACTTGGCCAAAGCTTGCAACACATAACAGATCAATATGCCGAATGCGCCATGATGTTTATGGGACGGGCGCAGTGTGACTTAGGGGATCCTCATCAATTAGAGGCAGTGTTTGCCCAAAACAATTTCGATTATTGTATTAACTCTGGCGCGTATACTGCTGTAGATCTAGCAGAAAAGGACCCTGAAGCCGCGTTCAAAGCCAACACCCAGGGCCCAGAGCATCTGGCTAAAATTTGTGCCGCACATCAGGTGACCTTGGTCCATATATCCACAGACTATGTCTTTGATGGCACAGCAACTGAGCCTTATGACGAATCCACCCCGACGGCCCCTATCGGCGTTTATGGCAAGAGCAAACAGGAAGGAGAGCAAGCCATACAAAATCACCTAAAGGAGCACTATATCATGCGCACCTCTTGGCTTTACGGACCTTTTGGCAACAACTTTTTGACCACAATGTTGCGTTTGGCGGGCCAAAACAAGGCGCTGACCATAACAACAGAGCAAATAGGCGTTCCGACAAGCACTTTGGACTTGGCCCGCGCCATCATGGCCCTCATCTCCAAAGAAACAGCGCCTTATGGGGTTTATCATTATAGCAACGAGGGCCCCACGACTTGGTATGGATTTGCCCAAGAAATCTTTACCCAATCGGGTCAAATTGACACGGTGCAACTTGCTAGTACCGAGTATTATCCTACTTTTGCAGAGCGTCCAAAATACAGCGTATTGGACAATCATAAATTTAAATCAACCCTCGGGATTCCAGGACGCCACTGGCGTGAAGCGCTCTCAGAGGTCATGACGTTATTATAATTCAATTCATATGGAAAAGCATTCTGAAGAAGTCGACTTGTTTTTTGTTCTTAAAAAGGTGAAAAATGTTTATCTGGGATGGCTCGCACGCCTCTACAGGTCTGCTCAATTCTTGAAGAAGCATTGGATTGCTTTGGCGGTCATTATTATTGGCGGGTTTTTTGCGGGTCAGTTTTGGCAACAATCATTACGACCAAAAAGAGAGGCCGTCATCATCGTTCAAAACAATTTCGGCAGCTCCAGTTATGTGTATAACGCCGTCGAGGTGCTCAACACGAAATGCAAGCAAGTCGATGAAGATTTTCTCAAACAATATGGCTTTAACGCAGAAGCACCAGAAATTCAAGACATCACCATAGAGCCTGTAGTGAGTGTTATGGATCTTCTGAAGATCAGTGAGCCGAACGATCGCAATATTGACACCTATATTTCGAAGATAGAAATCGAAGAGGACTTAATGGTTTCAGAGATATTCTACCCACAATATCATTACCATAAAATCACTTTACGCAGCAACAGCAAAGACCCAAAGGTCATTGATAAAATCATGGCCTACCTCAACGCCAACACAACCTTTAGCACTATTCAAGAGGTTGTTGTGGCCGAGACAGAGTTACGTGTCGCGCGCAATAACCAAACGATTGCAGATATTGATGCGCTCTTTCGGGAGTATTCAGGCAAAAATGATCGCGAAGCGCTCAAACGCTCAGACATCATCATGAAGATCGAAAACAACAATCTTCACCAGCTCGTAGAAAAGAAGACAGAGCTCATTAAAGAAAATGCTGAATTATTGACAGAGCTCACTAAGTATGGTGCTGTGGTCACAGTGATCAACAGCCCTAAGCTTTATATGGCAGCAGACTTTTTGGACAAGAAAAAGACCCTGGTTCCAGTAGGTCTTTTACTGTTGTTTTTCGGGTATTTTTGGATAAAAGGCCTTTATTTAAAGGGCAAAGCCTTTGCTGAGGACGCTGCGGAATAAATCGGGTTTCGTGCCGCAATCGCCACAAAGCATTTCTGCTTGCGCAGCAATTTAAACCCCACCATGACAAAACAACTATGCCAAAAACTTAAGACGAGCTCCCTAACAGGAAAGAGCTTTGGCGTGCTCGCTTTGCGGCTATTGGGTGTGGCTTTGTTTTTTGGACTTACGTTATATCTGACCAATGAAGTGCCCGCCTTTATTGTTGGTCAATATGATTTTAGCCGTGCTTTGTTATTGTTTGTCGGGGCAATTGCCTTGTTTGGCATGCAACAATCTGTGATATTTTATTCAGGATTTTTTGCGGCCAAAGACAACCTAGGGCAATTGCGCCAAGTATACAAGCAAATGGTTTTGCTGGTTTTGGCAACGGCATTATTGCTGAATATTGGTCTTTATGGAGCAGCGCCCGTGCTCAATAAATTCACCTCAAAGCCAATTGACGAGATTGCTTACCAGACTTTTTTTGGTTTAGCATTTTATGCCTTAACCATGTTGCACATCGATGTTTTGCGGGCCTTGGGCAAAATCTATTTATCTGAAATTTTCCGAAATATTCTGAGATATGCGCTGTTATTTGTCGCTGTAGTGGTGTTGGTGGTGACCGATCAAGCCCACCATCTTGTTACGGTTTTCTTATTGAATTTTGGCGTTTTGGCATTGGCATCAGGAGCACTGATTGTTTATTTTTTTGCCACTCCCCGCTTCCAGCCAAAAGACCGATCCCAAAAAGTCAATACCATTTCTATAGTGAAGCGCTCTGCACCTATGGCCATCAGCGCCACGTCTTTTCTGCTCATGCAGAGCTTGGATGTTTTGATGCTCAAGCAGTTTACGGATTATGAATCAGTAGCGATTTACAGTGTAGCAGTAAAACTGACACTGCTGGTTTCGGTAGTTTTATCTTCTGTCAACACGGTGTTAGGTCCACAAATAGCTAAAGATTTTAATCAAAAAAACACCTTAGCGTTGCGCCTGAAAATCAAAAAAAGCACCAGATTGATTTTCATGTCGACAACACCAATCATCATTGGGTTGGCATTATTGGGAGACCCTATTTTAGAGCTTTTTGGGGCGGGTTATCGGCAGGCAAATACCCCTCTTTTAATTTTACTTGCGGGTCAAATGATCAATGCATTTTGCGGCTCTGTGGGGGTTTACCTGAACATGACCAATAAGCAAACTACTTTTCAATGGATCATTGCATCGGCCGTTGTGGTCAACGTATTTTTGAATTGGATGTTGATTCCTCGTTATGGGATGCAAGGGGCGGCTATTGCAACGAGCGCCAGTATGATCATGTGGAATGTCACCGCCGTGCTCTATGTTTATTGGAAAGATAAAACCGCAACATTTCTGACATGGTAGACCAAACCACAAAGCGTATTGATTTTTTTGTTGTGGGTGCTGCGCGCTCAGGAACGACATCGCTCTATCAATACTTGAGCCAACATCCGCAGGTGTATTTACCCCCGGTAAAAGAGTTGAATTATTTTTCTCAGGTCACGTCAGATCAATACCAAGATTATGAAGAACCTTTGCCCAACAAAACATACCACACAAAAATCATTCAGAGTGCAGAGTCCTATGACCGGCTTTTTGAGGGCGCCAGTGAAGGGTTGCTCAAAGGGGATGTAAGCCCCTCTTATTTATGGCACCATCAGACAGCCAAAAGGATTGCTGAACATAATCCAAACGCTAAAATTTTGGTGACGCTCCGGCACCCTGTAAAGCGAGCGTTCAGCCATTATTTAATGGCAAAAAGCGTGGGCTATGACCACAGCACATCATTCGAAAAGGCCATTGAGGCGCCGATCAAACCACACTGGGGAGGGGGCAACGCCTATTTAGAGTGGAGCGCATATGCTGGTCCGCTTCAGGCATACTATGACGCGTTTCCAGCCCATCAAATCAAAGTGTTATTTTTTGAGCACTGGATCAAAAATCAAGAGTCAACCATGAACCAGGTAGCGTCCTTCCTAGACCTTAGCCCCTTTGACGGATTTGACTTGGCGGACCAGCACAACCTCACCATGTCCTATAAGCATCAAAAAACACTGAACTTTTTTCGGGTCAAATGGGCGCGAACTGTGCTGCATGGCTTGTTTTCAGAGCCGCTGCGAAACAGCGCAAAGGCCATTTTATTTGGTGGAAAACCAACAGAGGAGACTCTGCCATTGATGTTGCAGCAGAAAATGGAATCGAAATTTGAGGCAGAGGCACGGTTAATTGAACAGCTTACCGGCAGGTCGCTTAGGGATTTATGGGGATTTTAAAGTATTTTTAGAGGATGATCAGTCACCAACATAGCGCCATTTTTATCCATGTACCGAAGGTTGCAGGACAGAGTGTGGAACACATGTTTTTATCTCAGCTTGGTCTTGGGTGGGAAGATCGCTCAGCCCTCTTATTGAGACGAAAATCCACCACTGAAAAGGGCCCAGAACGCCTAGCTCACCTCACGGCGCAGCAATATGTTGGACTGGGTTATATCGACCAACAAAAATTCGATGCGTATTATAAGTTTTCTTTAGTTCGCGATCCCTACCAGCGCAGCTTGTCTTGTTATCACTTTTTGGGGTACTCGCGCATCATGAGTTTTGAAGCTTTTGCGACCAGGGTGCTGCCCAAAAAACTCCGCCAAAATGAGTTTTTTTTCAAGCCACAATACGACTATCTTTATGACCAAAGCGGGCAATTGTTGGTAGATTTTGTTGGGAAATTAGAAAATTTGACCCACGATATTGAGGTCATCAAGGAGCAGTGTGGCATCCCTAATGCAGTACTGCCACATACAAACAAAGAAAAAGGCTCTTGGAAGCGCGTGCTGCGCGTTTTGTGGGGACAGCCATTAATGGTGTTCCATCTTAAGCTTGGTCAAGACAAGGCCCCTAGAACTGTTGCCTTGACCCCTAAAGCCAAAAGAGCAATAGCCGAATTGTATCACAAGGATTTTGATGCCTTTAATTATGGGACTTAAAACAGGCAAATCATGAATCAATTACTGACAAAATCTGGATTAGTGGCCATGATCTTGGCCTTATGGGCGGAGAGTGTCGAACTGAGCTTTGTGGTCGCCTTGGTGGTGTTGCTATGGCATTTTAATGGACGCTTATCTAAAGGCCTTTCTCAAATGGCCATGCTTATTCTGGCCTTGATTGCTATTGGCAGCCTTGGATTATTGTCGATGCAGGCAGGCCTCTATGGATTTGTCAAAGATCTCGTTTATTTTTTGCGCCCCCTTACGGTGTTGTTGGCCACCTATTATAGCGTACAGCGATTGGACCGTAAAGAAGACTTTTACAACCTTATTGTTTTGGCAGGGTTTGGCTTTGCTCTTTTTCACTTGCTTGATATTGGCGTTGGCTTGTTGCGCTACAAACCCAACCTTCAAAAATTCAGAGAATTATTTGGCAAACTTAATCATGTTGAGATGGTGGCTTTATTCTTAGTGACCTGTGTCAAAACATTGCCCGTCAAAAAATCCAGATTCAAAATCATCTATCAGCTTTGTGTTGCCGCACTCATTTTTTCATTCCTGCTTTATTTTTCACGGACCATGATCGTGGTATTCTTCTTAATGGTCTTGGCCTATAAGGGTTATTTGAAACTCAATGCTAGAGGAGCGGTTATGCTTTCTATTTTGGCTATTGTTGGCGCTGGATTTGTCTTTTTTCTTGACCAATATGATCCTGCCCAGGTCAAAGAACCGACAGTGGCCTCTCGCTTTTTAGAAAAGGTAAAAAACTCTTATACAGAAGCGTTCGAACCGATCAAGTTTGACCGATATCGACTAGATCGAAGAGAGCTTTGGCCACGTTGGAGGGCTTACGAGGCGAGCTTGGTTTTGGAGGAGGTCGATCAAGAACGCAAGTGGGTCCAAGGCAAAGGTTTTGGTTCTACGGTCGATGTGGGTTTTGAGGTGCGCCTCAACGGAGAGCTCATGCAGCACCTCCCGACGGTGCACAATGGCATTACCTATGTTTACATGAAGACGGGCTTATTGGGCTTATTGCTCTACGGATCGATCATTCTTCTGCTCTACCTCCACTCCTATCGACAGGCATCTTCACAGCGCACCAAGCAGTATCATAATGTTCTGGTGGCTGTAGGGCTTTATATGTTGGCAGCGAGCATGGTTGTTACAGGGATATTCAAACCCTATATGATGATTTGTTATCTGGCGGGAGGCACTTTCGCGCTCAAACAATACGCACCATGAAAATAGCAATTTTTGGCACTAGGGGGATTCCCAACCATCATGGCGGATTTGAGCAGTTTGCCGAAATGTTTGCGCCGTATTTGGTGCGCGCGGGCCATGAGGTTTATGTTTATTGTTCTCATAGCCACCCCTATCAAGAAAAGACCTTTGAGGGAGCACACTTGATACATTGTCACGACCCAGAAAATAAGTGGGGTACTGTAGGCCAGTTTGTTTACGATCTCAACTGCATGCGCGATGCACGCAAACGAGGGTTTGATATTTTCTTACAACTGGGCTACACCAGCAGCTCTGTATGGTATCGATTGCTGCCTAAAAAGCCTGTGATCATCACCAATATGGATGGTTTAGAATGGAAGCGCGCCAAATATAATGCACTGGTGCGTCGGTTTTTGGCACAAGCCGAAAAGTGGGCGGTCAAAAGCAGTGATTACCTTATTGCGGACAATCCAGCAATCCAAAACTACCTGAGCGAGCGCTACAATAAACCATCACACTATATAGCGTATGGATCGCAGGCGTTTGAAAACCCAAATGCCGAAGACCTCAAACCATACGGCCTGACACCGTCAACTTACGACCTCATCGTCGCAAGGATGGAGCCAGAAAACAACATTGAAACCATTTTGGATGGTGTCGTTGCCGCTAAAACCAAACACCCTTGCGTTGTGGTAGGCAAAAACGAAGCCACCGCCTTTGGTCGTTATTTGACCCAAAAATTTAAAGATGTTGCGGACATCCAATTTGTTGGTGGCGTTTACAATCAAGGGGTTTTGGACAATTTGAGGCACCATGCCCGCGTTTACTTTCATGGTCATAGCGTTGGGGGCACAAATCCGTCATTACTCGAGGCTATGGGTAGTGGTGTTTTGATTGCGGCGCACAATAACGATTTTAATCGCTATATTTTAGGTGATGACGCTCTATATTTCGAGACTTCAGCCGATGTAGCTGCCCTTTTGGACCAGCCCAGAGCACCTGGGCAGGACCAATTATTTGTCGACCGCAATCATCAAAAAATCAAAACCTTATACCACTGGAACCGCATCAATCAACAGTATTTAGATTTTTTTCAAAAGGCGCATGATGAGCAGGTTTGAGACCGTCAATATTGAGCGATTTTTGCCATGGGTCATTGCCCTAGTGCTGATCAGTATTCCCCTACCATACGTCTACAGCACCATTGGCGCAGGTCTTTTGTTGCTGGTCGGGCTCTTTGGTTTGGCCAAGGGCCATAGATCCTGGAATATGGGCCATGCGCTGCCTATAGCACTCTTTTTATTGATGCTTTTGTCGCTGTTATGGAGCGAGGACATGGCCAAATCTTGGCGAGGATTGGTCCGGCAGCTGCCCTTTTTGTTGGTGCCGATAGCATTTATTTTTTGGCCGCCTATGGACCAGAGCACACTAAAAAAAGGCCTGCGCTTGGGCAGTCGATTTATGGGCGTGATGGCACTACTCTTTATGGGCCATGCATTACTGCTTTGGGGAGAAGGGGCGGCATCTGCCGTCTTTTTTTACCACGCGTTGGTGGCGGTCGCAGATTTGAATGCGATATACCTGTCGGGGGTTACGGCATTTTTTGTCTTGTACCTGTGGTTTACAGAACCTTGGAATAAGCGCAATACGATGACAAGTGTTGTACTCACGGTCTTTTTGGTATTATTGTCTTCAAAGAATATCATTGCGACCACAGGACTATTGGCGTTACTGGGAGTTGTTTTCCATAAGGGCAAAAGCATCAAGCACTATGGTCTGATGCTCCTGGTGTTGGCGGTTCTGGGGATGGCCTGGCAAAAAACACCATGGCAACAACGTTGGAGTGATGAGTGGAACGCAAGTTGGACAGACGCCTTAGAATGCGAAGGATTTACAGATGTTTATCCATGGACAGGCACCACTTTACGGGTCTTTTTTACGCGGGTTTTTTATGAGCAATTGAACCATGATCAAGCCTGGTGGAGGGGGTATGGGATCAATGCGGGTCAGTCCAAAATTGCCGAGCGGCAAAATCAATACTATGTTTACTGTGGTTACAACACGTACAATCTTCACAATCAATATTGGCAGACCGTATTTGAATTAGGTGTTTTTGGAGGCTTATTGGTGCTGGGTTTGTTGGCCTATTTGATGTGGTTATTTTGCACATCAGGCCAAAGAATGATTTTGTTTTTTACGGTGTTGATGGCCGCTCTTTTTGTCACCGAAACCTACCTGTGGCGCCAACGCGGTATGATCCATTTTTTGTTGATTTATGGTTTGCTGGTGCATGTTTACACCCCCAAAAGTAGAGCGCTATGAAGATTTTGATTGACGCCCATAAGTTTGGAGAAAAGCACGAAGGGACCAGTACTTACCTCTCAGGAATTTATCAATCTTTGATGCTATTGCACCCCGAATGGGAATATGTATTTGTGGGCAGGCATCAAAAAGCGATGCAAGGTGTTTTTGGACAAGGGCCTCATGTGCGTTACCGTCTTTTGAAGGCAAAAAATCGTTTTTGGCGGATGATGGTCGAAATGCCCCAAATTCTTCGCCAAGAAAACCCAGATTACGCTCATTTTCAATACATCACGCCAATGGGTGCCCGATCGCCCTATATTGTGACGACCCACGACATACTCTTTGAAGAAAAACGTTTCAGGCATTTTTTCCCATTCACCTACCGTTGGCTCAATGGGTTTCTTTTCCGAAGATCTGCGCGCAAAGCCAAAATACTTTGCACCGTTTCGGCGTATTCTAAGGAGAAAATTGTGCAATATTACGGAAAGAGTCCAGGGGAAATTGTGGTCACGCCAAATGCTGTAAAATCAAACGACCCCAACAATGAATTTGATCAGTTGGTGATGGAGCGCTATGGCCTTGACCGATTTTTATTGCTGGTGAGCCGCGTAGAGCCCAGAAAAAACCACTTAGCGCTTTATCGGTCATTTGTTGCGTTGGGGCTAAAGGACAAAGGCTATAAACTTGTCTTGATCGGCAAAAATGAATGGCAATCTCAAGAAACAAAAGATTTTGTGGCGCAACACCAATCGGCATTAGTCGATGCGATGGTGATAATAGAGGACATAGATTTGGCTCATTTGGAGGCGTTTTATCGCTGTGCTGAGGTTTTTGTTTATCCGTCATTTGCAGAAGGCTTTGGCATTCCTCCGCTCGAGGCGGCAATCGCCCAGACCAAAGTGGTCTGTTCTTCTGCCACAGCCATGAAAGATTTTGACTTTTTCCCATATCATATTGATCCGACGGATCAAGATGCCCTAGACACAGCGATTAATGAGGCCATACACGATGAGGATTATGACCTTCAGGGCCTTAAAAATGTTGTGCGGGACAAATATCAATGGACGAATTCGGCGCAAATTCTGGCAGAAGCCATGAAAGCGACGCCCAAACAACAATAAATTAGGCCATCGATAAAAATTAGGCCAAGAGAATATTTTATATCTTACTCTTTTAAATTGACACTGTGAAAGTATTAGCCTCTTCCATATATCCTTACCTATGCTTTCTGTTGTTTTTGGCACTGCCTTTTGACGATTACTTTAGGGCGTTGCCCAACCTGCTCTTAGTGTTGCTTTTGGGGCTGTTTCCATTTGTTATTCAACGTTCTGAATTCAAAAATTGGCACAAATCACCGGTCATTTGGGTTTTGGCGTTTTTGCTGTTTGTGGTCCTACAGGCCTGGTTTTTAGGCCGTTGGGGGCAAGACTTTGTGGTGATTAAAAAAATGCTTTTGGCGGCTGGCCTTGCCTTGTTGTTATTGCCGGTGCGGGAGAACCGGACACTGCATCATGGGATCATTTATTCTTCCATAGCAGCCATCCTGTTTTCTATGGTTCAGTTGATCCTCTTGCTTAATGAGGGACTAGAGATCTCTTTTTTGGCTTCTGCCGGAATTATTGAAGCACTGCTTATGGACCGTATTTATCTGGGCCTTTTGTCAGTTCTATCGGTCATTGTCTCTTACCGACATTTGCAAAAAACGTATCATCCGAATAATGGTTATTACCTGGCCAACATCATATTACAGCTTTGTTTTGTCTTGTTTATTGTGTCGCGCATTGCCATTATCGTCTTGCTTCTTTGTTTTGTCCTTAGTCTTTTTTATCGCCAAAAGAGGGGGCCGCAACTGTTGTTTTTTGGCGGTATTCTCGGGCTTGTTTTGGCTTTGGCTTTTGTCTTAAACAACGATCTGCGCCAACAATTTTTTTACAACAACAATCCAGAACATCAAGAAGGCCTTTTGGCCAATACCACTGCTTTAGAGCCCCGCATGGTGATTTGGGATTGCGCCTGGCGCATCAAAGAAGACCCGGGAGTGTTCTGGAAAGGGCTAGGCTATACACAAACCAATGCACGCATGTTGGCGTGTTATGGCGCGCACATTACCAACAACATCAAGAGGGAGTGGTTTTTGACCCGAAAATATAACGTTCACAATCAGTTTTTGTCGATATACTTGGGCAATGGCGTCGTGGCTTTTGTGCTTTTTGTCATGAGCTTTGTGGTCTTGTTTTGGCGGCAGAAACGAGCATTATTTCCTATGGCGCTAGGCATCACCGTTATGGTGTTTTTAATGGCAGAAAATGTTTTTCACCGTCAAATAGGAGCTTATTATATGGGATTCATATGGGCTCTGCTGCTGTTTGCATCACCACCACAAAAGCCGATAGCCTCATAGGCGTTAGCACTATAAATCGTATTTTTGCCAACTCAAAAAACATAAAAAAATGAAAATTGCAGTAATTGGAACAGGATATGTAGGATTGGTCACAGGAACATGTTTGGCCGAAACAGGCAATGAGGTGATTTGCGTCGACATCGATCAGGCCAAAGTTGCCCAGATGAAAAACGGCGTCGTGCCCATCTATGAGCCGCACTTGGACGTTCTTTTTGAGCGCAACATCAAGGCCAATCGGTTGCATTTTACCACAGACCTTGGCCAGGGTTTAGACCATGCAGATATTGTTTTTCTGGCACTGCCAACACCAGAGGATGAAGATGGCTCGGCAGACTTGTCATACGTTTTGGGTGTTGCGGACAAAATCGGACATCAGATTTCTAGCTACAAGGTAATTGTCGACAAGAGTACGGTCCCTGTAGGTACTGCAGAAAAAGTGCGCGCCACTATTGCCAAAAACGCCTCCTGCGATTTTGATGTGGTCTCAAATCCAGAGTTTTTGAGGGAGGGGTATGCGGTAGATGACTTTCTTAAGCCAGAACGAATTGTTGTGGGCTCTTCAAGCGCGCGGGCGACCGAAATGATGCAAAAATTATATGCGCCTTTTGTGCGTTCAGGAAACCCGGTCATCATCATGGACGAGAAATCTGCCGAGCTGACCAAATACGCAGCCAATTCCTTTTTGGCCGCAAAAATCACCTTCATGAACGAAGTCGCTAATTATTGCGAAATGGTTGGTGCAGACGTCGATAAAGTCCGTGTGGGCATGGGGACAGACTCGCGTATCGGCAAACGTTTTCTTTTTCCAGGCATTGGTTATGGCGGATCATGTTTTCCTAAAGACGTTAAGGCTCTTCAAAAAGCCGGAAGTGATGTGGGCTATGATTTTAAGATTTTGGAGGCCGTGATCGGCGTCAATCAACGACAAAAAACCATTCAGGTGCCTAAGATTTTAGGGCATTTGGGCGAGGACCTTACGGGGAAGAAAATTGCCATTTGGGGACTGGCTTTTAAACCCGAAACAGACGATGTGCGTGAGGCACCCGCAATTGATGTGATCAATGCTTTATTGGCGCGGGGGGCCAGAATTGTGGCTTTTGATCCAGAGGCGATGCCCAATATTGAGAAGCAGTTTGGCAATAGAATTGAATTCGCGCAACAGATGTATGGCCCCCTTGAAGACGCAGATGCCCTAGTGATCTGCACGGAATGGAGTATTTTTCGGTCTCCTGATTTTGCCAAGGTCAAATCTCTTTTGCGCGCCCCTGTGATTTTTGACGGGCGTAATTTATACAACACCAATGATATGGCTAACGAAGGATTTCACTATGTTTCCATTGGCCGCAACACGGTAACGTCATGACCGACTTGACTAAAAAAAGGGTGTTAATCACTGGGGCTGCTGGATTTTTGGGGTCCCATCTTTGCGACCGCTTTATGGCCGAGGGTTGTGCAGTACTCGCCATGGATAATCTTATCACTGGTGACCGAAAAAACATCAAGCACCTTCTGGGGCAGTCGCATTTTGACTTCATTGAGCATGATGTTACGGAATATGTTGAAGTTGATGGCCCAATTGATTACATCATGCATTTTGCCTCTCCAGCCAGCCCAATAGACTACCTCAAAATTCCCATACAAACACTTAAAGTAGGTTCTTTGGGCACGCACAATTTATTGGGCGTGGCCAAGGAAAAAAAGGCCCGAATCCTTATCGCCTCTACCTCTGAAGTCTATGGCGATCCATTAGTGCACCCTCAAGACGAAAATTATTATGGCAATGTCAATACTATTGGGCCGCGTGGCGTCTATGACGAAGCTAAGCGCTTTCAAGAATCCATCACCATGGCATATCACCGATTCCATGGCCTTGAAACCCGCATCGCCAGAATTTTTAATACTTATGGGCCACGCATGCGCCTGAATGATGGTCGGGTGATCCCAGCCTTTATGGGTCAGGCATTGCGAGGAGAGGACCTTACGGTCTTTGGTGATGGGGCACAAACCAGATCTTTTTGTTATGTGGCGGATCAAATTGAGGGCTTGTTTCGGCTATTGATGAGCGATTATACGGCCCCTGTGAATATTGGCAATCCGCATGAAATCAGCATCCTGGACTTTGCGCAAGAAATCATCAAATTGACGGAATCGCGTCAAAAAATCATTTTTGAGCCATTACCACAGGACGATCCTATGCAACGTCAGCCGGACATTACCCTGGCAAAGGATTTATTAGGATGGTTTCCTAAGGTCGATCGAGAGGAGGGCATGAAAAAAACATTTGACTACTTTAAAGGCCTTTCTGAAGAAGAATTATACCGAAGCGAACACAAGGACTTTTCTAGCCACATCAAGAGGTAAATATGATTTATAAAACAGGACGATATTCAGGGTTTTTGAGGCCGATTTCTTACGGAATTGATCTGGGCATCATACACCTGTTTGCGGCACCTTTCTTTGCCGATAGCCTGGTGCTGCTCAACTATATCTTGTTCGTTTCTTTTGCTTGGATGGCCACGGCGTTTCGGTCTAATTTTTATGAGATTTATCGTTTTACCCGCACCACCAATATCTTATCCCTAGGCCTAAAGCAAGGCGCTTTGTTTGTTTTGTTGGTTTTCGCATTTTTTGGGTTTTATCGAGACATCACGGTGACGCCTTGGGAGATCCTTTGGTACACTGCCAAAGCGATGACGGCAATCACTTTGAGCAAGATCGGCATCTATTATTTGCTAAAAAAATACAGGGTGTTGCTCAAGGGAAATTTGCGACGCGTGGTGATTGTGGGCCTCAATCAAAAGACAGATCAGCTCCGGAAGTTTTTTGAAGAAAACCCGGAGTATGGCTATGTGTTGCTCAAAACATTTGACCTCAACGGCCCAGACAAGACGCGGCTCAAGGACTGCTTTGCTTTTATTGATCAAAACAATATTGATGAAATCTATACGTCAGTCGCTCAATTAGATAACCAGCATCTGAATCAGCTCATCGATTACGCAGACAATAACCTTAAGATTTTAAAGTTTTTGCCGGACAATAAAGACGTCTATAGCAAACGCTTAGATTTTACCTATTACGGTTATTTGCCCATTATTTCTATGCGCAAAATTCCAATAGATGAGCCGTTTAATAAATTCATCAAACGGAGTTTTGATGTGGTGTTGTCTATTTTTATCATCGTGGCAATTTTGTCGTGGTTGACACCACTTTTGGGGCTGATCATTAAACTCGAGTCTAAAGGGCCAATTTTTTTCAAGCAAAAGCGTAATGGCTTAGATTATAAGGAGTTTTATTGTTATAAATTCCGGTCGATGCGGCCAAATCCTGACGCCCACCTTCATCAGATTTCAAAAAATGATCCGCGCGTGACCCGAATAGGGAAGATCATCCGCAAGACCAGTATCGACGAATTGCCACAATTCATCAATGTGCTAAAGGGCGAGATGTCTGCAGTGGGCCCAAGGCCCCATATGGTGAGCCACACCCATATGTACGCCGAAAAAATCGATAAGTTCATGGTCCGACATTTTATCAAACCAGGCATTACCGGACTTGCTCAGGTCAGTGGCTTTAGAGGAGAAGTAGAAGACGACAACCACATCATTAATCGGGTCAAATACGATATTTTTTATTTAGAAAACTGGTCGCTCCTTCTGGATGTTAAAATCGTGTTTCAAACGATTTTTAATGCCTTACGTGGAGAAGACAAAGCGTATTAGTCATGGACACGCCTCTGGTTTCTGTTATCGTTCCAGCTTTCAATGCTGCATCCTATCTTCAAAATGCGTTAGACAGTGTCTTGCAGCAAACCTACTCCAACTGGGAACTCATTCTGGTCGACGACGCCTCTCAAGACAATACTTTGGAGATTGCGTACCACAACCAAAAACGGGACTCCAGAATAAAGGTGTTGGCGATGGCCGAAAATCAAGGTGTTGGCGTTGCGCGCAACCTGGCTACAGATAAGGCCCAAGGTGTATTGATTGCTTTTTTGGACGCTGATGATTTATGGCTGCCTCAGAAATTAGAGCGACAGGTTGGGTTCATGCAGACCAATGATTTGGCCGTAAGCTATACCGCTTATCAGCAAATTTATGCGTCGGGTCAGAGAAATTCTATCTGTGTCTATGTCTTTGACCGTCTTACCGAACGGTTACAGCGGAGCAATAATTATATTGGCAACCTAACAGGCATGTACTCTGTCGAAAAAGTGGGCAAAATTAAATCGCCAGAATTGGCAAAAAGACAAGACTGGGCGCTTTGGCACCAAGCGATCAAGCGTTCTTGTCAGTCCGCCATGGGGATCAATGAGGTGCTGGCCTCATATCGTGTGGGCAACACCAAGACCTTAAGTTACAAAAAAGGCGGCCTGATCAAGCACAACTATAACTTTTATCGCCGTTACTTGGGCTACAACGCGGTGTTGTCAAGCCTCTGGATGCTCGTGTTTTTTTGGCACTTTTTTGTTGTCCGCACTCAGAAAATTAAAATTTCAAAATAAATTGTTTGAGTTTGCCCCGCCTGCTGCGGTCCAAAACATTACAGCGCTGAAAATCCAGAACTAATCCCGCGCCTGCATAGCGTTCCATAGCTTTTTTTATGGTCAATTCTTCCAGGTGATTTAAAGGACGCTCACCGACATAAACGATGGTAAAGCGATCATAGTCATTTTGTTCTACAACGAACTCTTTGACGGGACTTTGTTGGTCAATAACAGCTTTAGTGACGTAATAGAAGGTGAGTCCTGGAATGACTTTGCCATCTGCCAGTCGAGCCATATCGTTAGTGCGCCCAACAAGCTTACTGATTACTGGCCGCTCAGGCGTGCTATCAGCATGCGCAATAGCGAGATCCCCAATATCATAGCGGATCAGTGGATGGGCTTTGTTATAGAGATCGGTCACAACAATCCGGCCTTGGACCCCATTTGGCACAGGCTTATGGTCATCGTCCAATAGCTCCAAAAAGAGGTTGTGCTGTTGGACCTCAAAGCGTCCTTGTTGGTGTGCAAATGCGATGACACCAAGCTCACTTGCCCCGTATTCATTAAGAATGGGCACACCAAATGCGACGGCCAGCAGATCTTTGTCCTGATCAAACAACATTTCACTGGTGACAATGCAGGCCTTCAAGGACGGACAAACGTTTTTTAAAATAAGCTTTCGGTCGTGGACGTATTGCGCAAAACGGACAATTGAAGAAGTATAGCCGTTGATGAATACAAAGGGTTTTTTGCTGAAAGCGTGAAGTATTTGTTCTAATCGCTGGTCTGAAAGGTCAAAAATCACAAAGCGATAACGCGCGGCTAAAGCATCTTTAAGCCGTTCTTTATAATAGCCAATGGATCCTAAAGGAATCCCATAGAATCGGGCTTCTAAATCTTGGCCAATGCGCAAATCATGGTCAAGATACAACCTCTTGATCAAGGCCCAACTTCTGGCGTGACAGTAGCGGTCTTTGCCAAAAACAAAAGGATGGCCACTGCTGCCCGATGTTTTGTGCTGGTGTACCCTAGAAGGAGTAAAGTGTTGACTCAATCGATCTTTGAGAGGCGCTTGAAGGTCTGCCTTGGTCATGATGGGCAACTCATCCCATGCAGGATTGGGATTTGTGCCCACTATTTCTTGGTAATAGGGCGTGTGCTGGAGATGATGTGCAACGATGTCTTGCTTGGCCCGTCTTTGGTAAACGACAAAAGCTTCAGCATCCATACCTGAAAGGTGTGCCAAATCTTTTTCCGCCTGCTTTAGTGGATAACCTTGACGTTCTAGCGACCAATTGAACCAATTCATATCAACTTATTTCAGATTGAAAATTAAACATTTAAATCGTCTTAAAGCCATGACAGGGTGATGAGATTTTTTGAAAAACCGCGCCGTGTCATGCCTTTTTTCTGCAGGCAAACCATTATTTTTGTCACGATAAACACTGCAAAAATATGAATATTCTTGTCTTAGGTTCTGGAGGACGCGAACACGCTTTCGCGACACAACTGGCCAAAAGCCCTCAATGCGACCAACTTTTTGTCGCCCCCGGCAATGCGGGGACCCGTTTATTGGCAACAAATCTTCAGCTGGCGGTGACTGATTTTAATGCCATCAAAGCTGCTGTTTTGGAGCATGCTATTGAAATGGTCGTCGTTGGCCCGGAAGACCCGCTGGTTCAAGGAATTTATGATTTTTTTAAAGCAGATCAAGCACTCAATCGTGTTATGGTCATTGGCCCTTCGGCCATAGGCGCTGAACTTGAGGGGTCAAAAGAGCGCGCTAAGGAATTTATGGCCACACACCATATACCGACCGCTGCGTACCAAAGTTTTACGGCCGAAACGCTCAAAGAGGGTCAGGCATTTTTGGCAACAATGAACCCACCATATGTGTTGAAGGCAGATGGTTTGGCGGCAGGAAAGGGCGTATTGATCTTAGACAACCTGGCGCAGGCCCAAAAGGAGCTGGAGTTGATGCTGGCTAATGCCAAATTTGGAAAGGCGAGTGAAAAAGTCGTGGTAGAGGCATTTTTGGACGGAATTGAATTGAGCGTGTTTGTCCTGACCGACGGCTCTTCATACAAAATTTTGCCTACGGCGAAAGATTACAAGCGGATTGGTGAAGGGGACAAAGGGCTTAACACTGGAGGTATGGGCGCGATTTCTCCTGTGCCATTTGCCGACTCAGTTTTTATGGAAAAAATTGACTCTCAAATCGTCAAACCTACTGTCGAGGGCCTTAAGAAAGAAGGGATCACCTACGAAGGATTTGTTTTTATTGGTTTGATAAAAGTAGGAGATGATCCTTTTGTCATTGAGTACAACGTCAGGATGGGTGACCCTGAGACTGAGGCCGTTTTGCCGAGAATCAAAACAGACTTGGTTACCTTGCTGGAGGCTACGGCAAACCACAATCTCGACAGTGTGCCACTTGAGATCGATACACGCGCTGCCGCCACGATTATGGCAGTTTCTGGCGGATATCCGGAGACCTATGAAAAAGGAAAACGGATCAACGGATTAGACAAAGCACATGAAGGATTTGTTTTTCATGCCGGAACTACTGATCAAGAAGCACATGTAATCACTAGTGGCGGTAGAGTATTGGCGGTAACGTCTTTGGATGAGGACTTCAGAGTGGCCATAAAAAAATCTTATCAAACTCTAGAACAAATTTCGTTTGATAAGATCTATTACCGTCATGACATTGGGTTTGATCTCTAGGAATCGCCCAAAAACGAGTGCGATGTTTGGCTGCGGTCTTCCTCTCCACTAGCGTTAAATTGGGCCAATTGCTTCATCCAGTAGTAAAATGCAGCAAAAAAGACACCAATGAATAGCCAAGACATAAAATTGGCGCCCCACCAAGACTGTAGTTCAAAGTTTCGCAAAGCATCCAGTGGCGCAAACAATAGTGTGTTGGCTAAAGATTCGATTCCTTCAAAAAAAGCTTTAAATGTCATATGTCCTATATTTAGGGTGTAAAAATAGAAATTCAAGCCCATGCTGACAAGCTTTTTTGCTAAATCTGGCACAATAAATTATCTGCTTCTGGCACTGTCGATTCCTTTGGTAGTGATTGCTAAGGGCTTTTACCTAGAAGGCACCAATCTTAAAATCAGCTCGTTGCTTTTGGGCACGCTTGTCGCACTGGTGATTGTTTTGGCGTTTTTGTTGTTTGACTTTATCCTTAGAAAAAACAAGCTCACTCAGGCCAACACTTATGGCGCATTGATCTTCACATGTCTGGTGCTGACCCAGCCCTTGATCGAAAACCTAAAGGTGTTCTTGACATTGATCGTTGCGCTGCTCTTCTATCGCAGACTCTATAGCCTCACCAATGAAGTCGCCATAGAAAAGAAGATATGGGATGCGGGCTTTTGGGTATTTATTTTGGCCTTGGTGTATCCTTGGGCACTCTTGCTTTTGGCGCCTTTGGCCATAGCCATCGGCAGTTTGAATCAATTTTCGTGGCGCTTCGCCGTGGCGCCACTTCTGGCCGGAATTGCCGTGGTGTTGATGACCGCGGCTTATAGCGTTCTGGACCCTGATGCTTCAATGAGTGTGGCACTTTTGGCCCTGCCTAGCGGCACGCCTTTAGCGTTCAAATGGCCACAGCAAACTTGGCTTTTGGCACTATATGTGTTGGGTATTGTCGCTCTATTAATTGGCGCATTACACCTGCCGAAAGCCCGCCAAGACACCTCACGCGCCAGCAAGATTCATCTGCAATGGACGCTGTATATTTTGATTTTGGGACTGGTATTGATGGGGCTGATGCCTGAAGCCGTTTATGGAGTATTTTTGCTTTTGGTAGCGCCTCAAGCGTCGATCATTTTGGTCGGTTTGATAGAGCGACAGAGGCGCATGGCCATCAAAGAGCTGGTACTGCTCGCCCTGCTCATTTTGCCCTTGATTGAAATCCTTTTAAAATAAAGTATCTTTGCACAACATATCGAAAACCCGTATCAACCACAGCACCAAACTCTATCTATGTTTACCCAAAAAGCGTTAACCATTTTTGAAGAAGTGATCGATCAGTATCATGTCTTAGATGACCCATACCAGTCCTTTTCTAATCCTTACGACCGCACTACCGACCTCTTGGACCACTTGCTTTATCGCAAGTGTTGGATTGATACGGTTCAATGGCATTACGAGGACATCATTAGGGATCCAGAAATTGACCCTGTTGCGGCCCTTACTTTGAAACGACAAATTGATGCTTCAAACCAGGACCGAACGGACATGGTCGAATACATCGACAGTTATTTTCTCGAACAGTATCAGGAGGTATCGCCTTCTGATCAGGCAACTATTAATACGGAAAGTCCCGCTTGGGGCGTAGACAGGCTGTCAATTTTGGCATTGAAAATATACCATATGCAAGAAGAAGCCAGCCGCCAAGACGCCTCAGCAGCACACAAAAATGCCTGTCAAACAAAACTAGAGGTCTTACTGACACAAAGACTTGATTTGACCACAGCAATAGAGCAGCTTCTGAACGACATCGCTTCGGGATCCAAGTACATGAAAGTTTATAAGCAAATGAAGATGTATAATGACGATGAGCTTAACCCTGTTCTTCGCGCCCAAAAATAACCAGTGAAACCCGGTCCAAAACATATCGCTGTGATCCGACTTTCGGCTATGGGCGATGTGGCCATGATGTTACCTGTGCTTTTGGCGGTGATCAAAGCACAGCCCAACATTAAAATCACACTGATTTCTAGAGATCGTTTTGCGCCTATTTTTGCCGGCATTGATCAAATTCAATTTTTAGGGGCTGAGGTCTATGGCAAGCACAAGGGCATCATTGGTCTTTGGCGGTTGGCCAAGTCAATCAAAGGCCTTTCTGTAGACGCCGTAGCGGATTTGCACCATGTTTTGCGCAGTCATGTTTTGAGCTTGTTTTTGAAATGGAGCGGTTTGCCTGTAGCCACAATATTCAAAGACCGTAAGGCCAAGCAGCATGCCGTGAAATCTTTTGACCCGGAACAACCATGGTTCAAATCGTCACATGAGCGTTATGCAGAAGTGTTTCGATCGCTTGGGCTGACGGTGGCGCTCACCCCTGATGTGATTGCGACCTCTTCAAAGCGACCAGATGGATCTGCTGACTTTCTCCAAGGCCGCGCAAGGCCGTTTATCGGGATCGCTCCTTTTGCAGCATTTCCAGGAAAAGTGTACCCTGAAGGCCTGATGCAAGAACTGATCAGCAAGATCAAAGCGCAATTCAAAGGAACTGTTCTGTTGTTTGGTGCCCCTGGAGCAGAGCAAAAAACACTAGACCAATGGGCTTTGGTTGGAGACGACATATTGAATTGCGCTGGGATGGGTTCATTTACTCAGGAGCTGAACCTTTTGAATCAGCTCGATATTATGGTTGCTATGGACAGTGGAAACGGACACCTTGCGGCCAATTTTGGCGTTCCGGTCATCACCCTTTGGGGGGTGACACACCCTTGTTTTGGTTTCGTCCCTTTTGCCCAGCCAATTGAAAATCAGTTGTGTGCAGATCGCCGCCAATTCCCTCTAATACCGACCTCCATTTATGGCAAGACACTGCCCAAAGGCTATGATCAGGTGATGTCAACCATCGTCCCAAAGACAATAATCAATCGGATAATGACCCTTCTAGAAAAAGACCAACCGTAGGCTTAAACGTTGTCGTAATCAATAACAATCGCGTCCGATTCAACCAAAGCTTGACAGGTCAATACAAGACCTTCTTCAACCTCTCCGTCTGTGAGAATTTGGTTCTTGATCATCGTGGCCTTGCCTTCTGAAACACGGGCAATGCAAGAACTGCACACACCACCTTGACAGCTGTATGGTGGGTCGAGGTCTTTGGCCAGAACAGCATCTAGGACAGGAGTCTCTTTATCGATCACAAAGGTGTCTGAAACACCATCCAAAACAACCGTAATGGTGCTTTGTCCCGAAGCCAATGTGGCACTTTCTTTTGGGGCGGAGAAAAACAGTTCGTAATGCGTGTTTTGAGCGGTCCCCCCAAAATCGGTCAAAGTTGTTTTGGCGGTTTCAATCATAGCCTCTGGTCCGCACAAGAAAAACTGGTCGAATGTGGTTCCCGCCAATTGCTGGCTCATAAGATGCCGTAAGGCGCCATTGTCGATACGCCCAAATCGTGCTCCGGGAACATCTTCCCTGCTGAAAAATGAGACCAGATCAAACCGTTCAGAAAAGCGCGCCACAAGATCATTAAGATTTTGGGCAAACATGGTTTCTGTTTGATTTTGATTGCCATAAATCAAGGAAAATTTTGCTTTAGGCGATTTTGTCAGGGTTTCTTGAATCATGCTCATGATTGGAGTAATGCCACTTCCTGCGGCAATGGCCAAATAATGATTTGTGTCATTATTTTGTGTCTCGAGGGTAAAGCGGCCCTCGGGAGGCAAGACCTTTAGGCTATCGCCCACTGAAAGCACGTCATGGGCCCAATTAGAAAAGATGCCTTGGGACACTCTTTTGATGGCGACGGACCATTTTTGGCTGCTAGGTGTGCTGCAAAGAGAGTATGATCTGCGCACTTCCTGACCATTAATGTCGTGACACAGGGTGATGTATTGTCCCGCAACGAATTGGAATTTCTGTGTCAGTGCCTGAGGCATTTCGAACTCCAGCTCAAGAGCGTTTTGCGTCATAAAGGTTTTTCGAGAGACCTTTAAGTAAAATTCATTTTTCATTATTTTTTTTTCAAAAATACAAATCCTTCTCTGTTTACAAGGGTGTAACTGCAGGATATTAGGCTGTTTTTTAGGCCAAAGAGAGCCACTTATCAAAAAGAATGGTATTTTTACCCTCCTAAGCTTTTGGTCAAATACTAAAAGCAAAGCTTTTAAGTTACCATACCAAATAACAAGCGTCGAGTGAAGCATTTTTATAAATATCTTGTTGCATTGCTATCTGTAGTGATCCTTCTTTCTTGCTCCAGAAAGAAAAACACTTTTGTGACCAGAAATGTGCACGCTGTTACAGCAGAGTACAACGCCATATTTAATGGAGACGTCGCCTTATTGAGCGGAAACCAAGAGCTTTCGACAACATATCGAGATAATTTTTGGGAGATTCTTCCTGTTGAGCGCTTTGAACTCAAGGAAGCGATACTCAAGCCAAATGAAAAGGGCAATCCGCATTTCAAACGTGCTGAAGAAAAGGCAGCGAAGGCCATTCAGAAACATGCGATTTATCTTAATGGAAAGGAATACAATCCACAAATGGACGAAGCCTATATGCTCTTGGGTAAGGCTCGTTATTACGGGCAGCGATTCGTTCCGGCGCTGGATGCCTTTAATTTCATCCTTAACCGATATCCGACAAGTAATAGCATCAATGAGGCGCGGATGTGGAAAGCCAAGACCAATATCCAAATGGGCAATGAAGAAGGGGCCCTGGCAGAACTCAATGAATTGGTCAGCAAAGAAGGTTTGTCTGAGGAGGACCTCGCCGATGCTGCGGCAATCATGGCTCAGGCTTATATCAATTTAGACACACTTCAAGCAGCATTGCCACAAATCAAAATAGCCGCAGCGCTTGTCAAGGATAAAGAATTAAAAGGCCGATATGCCTTTATTAAAGGACAAATATATGACCGTTTGCAGATGAGTGATAGCGCCAATATGGCGTTTCAGGAGGTCATTGATTTGAAACGCGCTACGTCACGCACTTATTACGTACACTCTTTTTTGTCTCAAATCCGCAATTTTGATTACCGTCAAGGGGATACATTGGCCCTCACTGAGCTTTTGATGGCTTTGGGGCAGGATCGCGAAAATAGACCATTCAAGGATGTCATTTTTCACGAAACAGGGAATGCTTACCGCATCATGAAAGGCACAGATAGTGCGGTGGCTTATTTTAATCGATCGGTCGAAAACTATAACGAAAATCAACCCCTTCAAGCCGCCAATTACGGAACATTAGCAGACATTAATTTTGAACAAGCCAACTACAGAACGGCTGGAAAATATTACGACAGCACCCTGACGTTTTTGGAAGAAAATTCTCGGCCATGGCGCCGAATGAAAAAGCGTTTAGATAACCTGGCGGACGTCATCAAGTATGAGGACATCGCTTCGAGAAACGACTCAATTTTGCGGTTTGTGGCCATGAGTGACGACGATCGCCTCGCCTATTTCACCACCTTTACTGAAGCGTTAATAGCGCAAGCCAAAGAAGATTCTATTGCTGCCGCAAAAAGCAAAAAGCGCACCGAAAACAATGAGTTTTACCAGAAGCAGTCCAGTAAAAATAATCAAGGGGGCGAAACCTTTTATTTTTATAACAGTACAGCAGTGGCTTATGGTCGTCAAGAATTCAAAAAGATATGGGGCAATAGAAAGCTCGAAGACGACTGGAGAAATGCTTCTAAAGCCATCGCCGCCATTGGGGCTGATGAACTGGCTGCAATCGAAGAAGAGGGCAGCATTGCGTCAAGAACGATCATGGATCCAGCCACTTATATTTCGAGGATCCCTACAGATTCTTTAGAGATCGATTCGTTAAAACGTACCAGAAATTTCGCCTACTATCAGCTTGGCGTGGTCTACAAAGAAAAATTTCGAGAATACCAACGGGCCATTGATAAATTGGAAGGATTATTGGGGTTTGGACCTCAAGAAAGATTGATTTTGCCGTCCAAATATAATCTATACAAGATCTATGCGATTTTGGAAAATGCACCAATGGCCGAACGCTGGAAGACGGACATCATCAACAACCACCCTGAATCGCGGTATGCAGAAATTCTGAGGAACCCTCAAACACAATTGGCGACAGACGCTTCCAGTCCTGAGTTCAAATACAAGGCGCTTTACCGTCAATTTGAAAATGGGGCTTATGCGGAGGTCTTGCGTTTGTGTGATGAGTACATGAACCGCTATCAAGGAAATGACATCATACCGAAACTTGAGCTTTTGAAGGCCACAACCCTCTCTTTTACTGAAGGTTTTGAAGCGTACAGAAACGCCATTAATTTCGTGGCCCTCACTTATCCTCAGTCATTAGAGGGGAAGCAGGCGCAACATATTTACACCAAGGTTTTGCCCAATATTTCTTCGCCTGCATTTACAAGTGAAGGCAGCGGGTATAAAATTGTTTATCCATTTTCCATTGATGACGCAGAGAAAGGATCAGATTATTTGACACGTCTAGAAGAAGCTTTGGCGGGCTATCCTAGAGAAAAACTGTCCGCAAGTCGCGACTACTACACGAGTGATCAGTTTTTTGTGGTGGTTCATGGCCTAAAATCGCCATTGGGTGCTCAAGGGTTTGGCGAAACATTAGCGGGGCTAAAGGCCTTTAAATTAGAGGCTCCATTTTTTGTCATCGCCACGGAAAATTACCGAGTGGTGCAATTGCACAAAAACCTAGAGTCTTATCAAAGAAATCAGGCCGTCGCAGAACCATCGCCCCTTCAAAAATAGAGCAGATTATGTTTAGCGAAAAAAAACAAAGAGAACACATGGAACCATCATCAAGTCAAAACAGAATTAATGAAGGCACAAAGCTTATTGGAGACATTCAATCTTCAGGGTTCTTCAGAATAGACGGCGTGATAGAGGGCACAATTGAAAAGCCGTCAAAAGTTGTTTTGGGCAAAACAGGGCAAATTAAAGGCAAGCTGGTTTGTGGTGATGCTGATTTAGAAGGTCGATTCGAAGGAGAATTGCATGTTTCAGGCACCCTCACACTAAAGTCTTCTGCCCGAATTCAAGGACAAGTCGTGGTCGGCAAACTTTCCGTAGAACCCGGAGCGATATTCAACGGCACTTGCAGCATGCATGCCGAGGCAAAAACAACCCCTCCTTTAGAATCTTCTTCAAAGGGGAGTCTTTTTGACCGACAAAACCGGCTCAAAAAAGCAAGCACATCAGAACAGACCACGGTATAAGCATCATGACCCAAAAGCCTGAAAGTTGGAAGCGGTGGTTGGTGCTCTCCTCCATTGCTGTTGAAATGGGGGTCATTATTTATGCTGGCAATAAGGTCGGACAGTGGTTGGACCAGCAATATTTTCCTGGAGAAAAAACAATGGCGACGGCCTTGACGCTCGTTGGTGTGGGCATCGCTATGTTTTTGGTAGTGCAACAAACCAAAAGACTCAATCCATGAGGTTTCCCGCCGACTTAAAGCCTTTTTTGATCCTGTTTCTATCTTTCGGTTTGATCAGTTTTGGCATACATTCTGGCCTGCAATCGGCTTTTGGCTCAGGGGCTTGGTCGCATCAAATCATCACCGCCTACCTCTTGAACTTTGGTATTGGCGTCATTTTGATATCGGTAATTTCAAAATTATTGCCTCCAGAATCTTCGGCTTTAGGATTTGTTTTCCTCTCGGCAAGCGCATTGAAATTCACCTTGTTTTACGTGCTCTTAAGGCCCGGATATAAGGTGGATGAGGGGTTCGACGGCGGAGCGTTTCTGGCTTTTTTTGTCCCGTATTTTACTTGTTTGCTGGCAGAAGTTTTGTTTCTGGCAAAACGCCTCAATAACCTATAAGCGACGCCCAGTGAGCGGGTCCTAAAAAAACCCGTGATTTTCTTTTTGGTTTCTCCGTAAGAATGGTATTTTTGCACCGATTTTAATAGGTTTCAATCAATCATCGAGAATGCAAGGAAAACGACTTATTCATTTACTTTTCGGAATCGCTTTTTTGACCGCTTCTTTTTCCGCCTACGCGTCTGATCCAAAAAAGGGAGCGCTTACGCCTCAAGACCGAAAAACTGAAGTGAGCGCTTATGTCAAGCACCACAACTTGGACACACACGATTTTGGCCTTTTTTCTTACACAGGTGCAGATGGCGCCCATCATCAAATAGGGTTTCCTTTACCTGTTATTCTTTGGGTTGATGGCCTTCATGTATTTTCATCAGGGGCTTTGCATCATGGCGAGTCTGTGGTGGCTTCAGGAGACAAATACTTCGCTTTAGACACTCATTCTTACAAGATATACGAGACTGATGCCTCAGGCGTTTTGAATTATGATGCAGACCACCACGTGACCAATGTGGCGCCGTTAGATTTCTCAATCACCAAAAGTGTCTTCATGATCATGCTGGTGAGTGTGATGTTGTTCATGATCTTTATGGGCCTAGCTAAGAGTTATGCCAAAAATCAAAGTTTGCCTTCTGGTGTGGGTCGATTCTTCGAACCCATAGTCTTATATATTCGTGATGACATTGCCATTCCTAACATTGGCCCAGAAAAATACCAGCGTTATATGCCCTATTTATTGACGGTGTTTTTCTTTATCTGGTTCTTAAATTTATTTGGTTTGACCCCACTAGGGATCAATGTCACTGGAAATATTGCCATCACAACAGCTTTGGCGGTGATCACATTTTTGATCACTAATTTTACAGGAACAAAGGATTACTGGAAACATATCTTTGACCCACTCGGACACGCAATGCCTTGGGTGGCAAAACTTCCGATTTATATCATTTTGGTGCCCATCGAAGTATTGGGTATTTTCATCAAGCCTTTCTCTCTTTTGATCCGACTTTATGCCAACATGCAGGCGGGTCACATTGTATTGGGAAGTTTGATAGGATTGATTTACGTTTTTCAAAATTGGCTTGGCGGAACATTAGCGTTCGGCTTGTCTTTTGCTATTTCGCTTATTGAGCTGTTGGTAGCATTACTTCAGGCATACATTTTTACGATGTTGTCGGCTTTATATTTTGGATTCGCTAGTGAGACACATGATCACGCCGTAGAACACGACGGAGAAGTGCAGCACTTGTAAGATAAGTTGAATGTTTAATTTAAATAAATAGAGTATGACAATTCCAACTATTGTAGGAGCAGGTTTAGTAGTGATTGGTGTCGGTATCGGTATCGGTCAAATTGGTGGTAAAGCTATGGAAGCTATCGCCCGTCAGCCTGAGGCTTATGGAAAAATCCAAACAGCGATGCTTATTGCAGCGGCTTTGGTAGAAGGTATTGGTTTTGCAGCAATTTTTGCCGCATAAATCAGTCTAGTGCACACGGACGCAACGGTTGGTTGCCTCCGTGTGTATTTTAAATTAAATCAAGAATCCAGTCGGATTTATCAATAAGATTCATCAAATGATTTCCCGAGTATTCGGGTAATAATTATGGAAAAACTAATTGGAGAATTTTCAGTAGGCTTGTTTTTTTGGCAAACACTTTTGTTTGTCACATTGCTTTTCTTACTCAAGAAATATGCGTGGAAGCCAATACTTGATGCCGTTAATGAGCGTGAAGAAGGCATAAAAAAGGCTTTAGAATCTGCAGAACAGGCCAAAGAAGAAATGGCCAACATGAATGCGGACAACGAAAAGTTGCTCAAGGAAGCCCGTGCAGAACGCGACGCCATGTTAAAGGAGGCTAGAGAAATCAAAAGCAAACTCATCGGTGATGCCAAAGACGAGGCCAAGGTTGAAGCGGATAAACTAATGACGCAAGCTCAGGCAGCAATTGAAAGTGAAAAGAAGGCTGCGATTGCGGAAATCAAAGAACAAGTCGCAAGCTTGTCTCTTGATATTGCAGAGAAAGTCATTAAAGAAGCTTTATCTAAAGACGACCAGCAACAAAAATTGGTCAAGAACCTTTTGGACGATACGACCTTAAACTAATTCTATGAACGGAAGTAGAGCCGCAATCAGATACGCGAATGCCTTGCTACAAAAGGCTCATGACAATGGTCATGCTGAGGTCGTTTTTGGCGACATGCAGTCTGTAGCAGAAACCTTGGCGTCTAGTCATGAGTTGCAAGTGGCCTTGAAGAGCCCCATCATTAAGGTCGAGGACAAACAAGCAGTGTTGGAGCAAGTTTTTGCCAAATCAACAGAAGACACCTTAGGCTTGATCCGCGTGCTGGCAAAGAATAGAAGAACCGACTTATTGGCTCATGTGGCACAAGCCTATATCAGTTTGCATCATGAGGCTCAAGGAGTAAAAAGCGCCAAAGTCGTGACTGCTTTTGCCTTGTCGGCCGACCTAGAAAAGCAAATACGTCAGAAAATAGAAGGATTGACCGGCAGCAAAGAAGTGACCTTAGATTTGGAGATTGATCCAAGTATTATTGGTGGTTTTGTGTTGCGCATCGGGGACTTGCAATACAACGCAAGTGTCGCCAATCAGTTAGGTCAAATTAAAAGAGAATTTAGTAAGAGTGTATAAAACCATGGGCTTTGCCCATAATAGATAGTAAACAATGGCAGAAGTAAAACCAGCTGAAGTATCAGCAATTTTAAAGCAACAACTAACAGGCTTTGAAGCCAGTATGTCTTTAGACGAAGTCGGAACGGTATTGACCGTTGGTGATGGTATTGCCCGTGTGTATGGCCTGTCTAATGCGCAATATGGCGAATTGGTTGAGTTCGAAAACGGACTTGAAGGAATTGTTTTGAACCTGGAAGAAGATAACGTAGGTGTCGTGCTTTTAGGGCCCTCAAAGGAAATCAAAGAAGGCGCTACAGTCAAACGTACGCAGCGCATCGCTTCGATTAATGTTGGAGAAGGTATTGTCGGACGTGTGGTCAACACACTAGGTCAGCCTATCGATGGTAAGGGACCAATAGACGGTAAAACTTATGAGATGCCACTTGAGCGTAAGGCGCCAGGGGTGATCTTTCGTCAGCCGGTAAACGAACCATTACAAACAGGAATCAAGTCGATTGATGCGATGATTCCAGTAGGGCGTGGCCAGCGTGAACTCGTGATTGGTGACCGTCAGACGGGTAAAACTACAGTCTGTATTGACACCATCCTGAATCAAAAAGAATTTTTCGATGCGGGTGAGCCAGTTTATTGTATTTACGTCGCTGTTGGCCAAAAGGCTTCAACAGTGGCCAATATTGCCAAAGTTCTTGAAGACAAAGGTGCTTTAGCCTATACAACGATTGTCGCTGCAAATGCGTCTGATCCTGCGCCAATGCAAGTTTACGCTCCTTTTGCCGGGGCAGCAATTGGCGAATATTTTAGAGACACTGGTCGTCCAGCACTCATCATTTATGATGACTTATCCAAACAAGCCGTAGCGTATCGTGAGGTTTCTTTGTTGTTGCGCCGTCCTCCAGGACGTGAAGCATATCCTGGTGACGTGTTCTACTTACACTCGAGATTATTAGAGCGTGCTGCGAAGGTGATTGCTGATGATGCTATTGCGCAGAATATGAATGACTTGCCAGACTCTTTGAAGGATGTTGTCAAAGGAGGTGGGTCACTCACGGCATTGCCGATTATTGAGACACAGGCAGGAGACGTTTCGGCCTATATCCCAACCAATGTGATTTCGATTACGGATGGTCAAATTTTCTTAGAGAGTGATTTGTTTAACTCTGGAGTGCGTCCGGCGATTAATGTGGGTATTTCTGTGTCACGAGTTGGAGGATCTGCTCAGATCAAGTCAATGAAAAAGGTGGCAGGAACGTTGAAACTTGATCAGGCTCAATATCGCGAGCTTGAGGCCTTTGCTAAGTTTGGAAGTGATCTTGATGCCGCAACGATGAATGTGATTGAAAAAGGAAAACGCAATGTTGAGATCCTCAAGCAAGCACAAAACGATCCGTTTACTGTAGAAGATCAAGTAGCGATCATTTACGCGGGTTCTAAGAACTTATTGCGTCAGGTGCCTGTTGAAAAGGTAAAGGAATTCGAAAGAGATTATATTGAATTCTTGAACACCAAGCACCGCACGACTCTAGATGCCTTGAAGGCGGGTAAATTAACAGACGAAGTTATTGATGTTTTGACCTCAGTAGCAAAAGATTTATCATCACGCTATAACTAGGAATCACAAACTGTAAATGACGTGCGACGTCGTTAACAGCTAAACCAATCTCTATGGCTAACTTAAAAGAAATTAGGAATAGAATCAACTCGGTAGGTTCTACCATGCAGATCACTAGTGCCATGAAAATGGTTTCTGCAGCAAAGTTGAAAAAGGCACAGGACGCCATTGTGGCCATGCGCCCATATTCTGAAACACTTTCTGCTTTGTTGCGGAACTTAAGCGCTAATCTGGATGGTGATGCACAAAATCCATACGCTGTGCAGCGTGAGGTCAAAAGAGTGCTTATGGTCGCCATTACGTCTAACAGAGGACTGGCTGGAGCGTTCAATACTAATGTGATTAAAGAGTGTAAGCGCAGCCTAGAAGCGGCCTACAATGGAATGGAAGTGAGTTTTCTGACCATAGGTAAAAAAGGAAATGACATCCTTCATAAAACGGGACGTGTGGCCCTAAACAACAATGAGATTTTTGATGATTTGAATTTTGAAGCCAATGCGGCCATTGCAGAACAAATCATGCAAGATTTTGCTGATGGGACCTACGATAAAGTTGTTCTGGTTTATAATAAATTCAAGAATGCGGCAACACAAATCGTGATGCATGAGTCATTTTTGCCAATAGAAGCGACAGATGGACAAAACCAAGAGTCAGGGCCTGCTGCTGACTTTATTTTTGAACCTTCGAAGGAAGAAATCATTTCTGAGTTGATCCCTAAAAGTCTTAAAACACAATTATTTAAAGCTTTGAGAGACAGTGTGGCCAGTGAGCATGGAGCCAGAATGACCGCCATGCACAAGGCTACAGACAACGCCAAAGACCTGAAAGACCGATTGACCCTTGAGTATAACAAAGCGAGACAGGCGGCCATTACCAATGAGATTTTAGAAATCGTTGGTGGTGCAGAAGCCTTAGCAGGGTAATGCCGTCGATCTATTCAACACTTATGAAAGTATGCAGAACCTCCCAGTAACGGGAGGTTTTTTTATACCTTTATAAATGAATAATGGCTTTGGGTTTTTATGAAAAAAAATTTCTTATTTGCCGGCGTTTTTGGTCTCTTGATCATGACCTTGAGCTGCGCTGGTGGTCGCGAAATGGCGATAGAGACACCACCACCCTTCGAGGTAGCGGTGGCCTATAGCCAGCCATGGGCAGCAGGTACTCAATTGGGTGGCCGAGGCACCATACTCACCATTCTACTGGCACAACCTGAGCCTGGGATTGAGTTGGTCATGGTATATTTTAATGAACGCTGGCAAGATCTTACAACGACATTGGGGCAGCCGGAGCGTTATAAGGCAGCATACACCGAGACTGAAATTTACACAACAGCCATAGAAGTGCCAAACATGGAGCAGTTCTCTTTAAGCCCGTCGCAAGCTATGGTTTATTATCTCAAAAATAAGAGGCCAAATTTGGCCCTAGTGAGTGATATTGAACTGCGGCCATTATTAGCCTATCCCTCAAATAATCCAAATGACTAAAGTTTTATAAATGACCATAAGTGTAATCAATAGATCGGGCCAAGAATTACCCCACTACGAAACATCGGCTTCAGCAGGCATGGATTTGCGGGCTTGTATTAATGAACCGGTGACCTTGGCGCCTATGGCTCGGGCCGTCATCAAGACGGGGCTCTATATAGAGATTCCTGTAGGTTATGAAGCACAGGTGCGGCCGCGCAGTGGACTGGCGGCTAAGTTTGGGATCACAGTGCTTAATGCTCCTGGCACCATAGATGCCGATTACCGTGGAGAGATTGGAGTGATTTTGATTAATTTGTCTGAAAATGTCTTTGTCGTCGAAAACGGAGAGCGTATCGCACAGCTGGTTATTGCGCAACATGAACGTGCGCAGTGGCGAGAAGTTGAGGAGTTGTCTCAGACCAAAAGAGGTGCTGGAGGTTTTGGAAGCACAGGAAAAAAATAATTAACTGTTGAAATTGAATTTATGAAGATAATTGTACCAATGGCGGGCAGGGGTTCTAGACTTCGACCTCATTCGCTTACAGTCCCGAAACCTCTTATTCCTGTTGCAGGACAACCCATTGTTCATCGACTTGTCAGGGATATTGCAAAAATTTTAGATGAACCCATTGAAGAGGTCGCTTTTATTCTTGGTGACCCAGCGTTTTTTGGTCCAGAAGTGGCTCAAGAACTTTTAGATTTGGCCCAGGGACTGGGCGCTAAGGGCTCCATTTATCGCCAGCTTGAACCCATGGGTACAGGTCACGCGATCATGTGCGCAGAACCTTCTTTGAGCGGCCCTGCAGTTGTGGCCTACGCCGATACCCTGATACGCGCAACTTTTGCTCTGGACAAAGATGCAGATAGCGTTATTTGGACCAAAAAAGTGGACCATCCAGAGGCGTATGGCGTGGTCAAACTCGATCAAAATGGACACATTACTGAGCTGGTTGAAAAACCCAAAGATTTTGTCAGTGACGAGGCGGTTATTGGTATTTATTATTTTAAAGAGATAGGATTGCTCAAGCACGAGCTGCAAAACGTGATGGATCAAGGAATCATGCATCAGGGGGAATATCAGATTAACGATGGCATCAAGGCGCTCATGGCACAGGGCAAAATATTCAAATCAAGCACTGTTGATCAGTGGATGGATTGTGGCAACAAAGAAATTACCCTTAAAACCAACACGCAAATGCTCGGGTTTATGCAGGATGATGACGCCCCCCTGAGAGGATCGGACATTGAATTGACCAACGCGACCATTATCGAGCCATGTTTCATTGCCTCTGGAGCGGTCATCCGTGAGGCCACTGTAGGCCCTTTTGTTTCTGTAGGGCCGCGCACGGTAATAGAAAACACAACGATCAGCCACAGTATCGTACAGGCCGATAGCCACATCGTTAATGCCAGTTTGCGCGAGGCGATGATCGGTAATCATGTGGTCTTTGACGGTAATTTCACCAAAATAAGCCTAGGGGATTATAGCAAGTTGGAATGAGGTCAATTGTTTACATTTTCTTAGTGATCGGCCTGAACAGCGCCGGTCTGGCAAGCCAAACACCGACTTCGGTCGACACGACCTCTTACAGGTCGGCTCAGAAGATGTTTGACAACTTATTTTTTGAGGCCATCAAGCAGCGTGGTATCGAAAACCATAACTTGGCTATAAAGGCCATTGACCAGGCACAAGAATTGCCTCAATTGACAGCAGAACAACAGACGGCCTTAGCCTTTGAGCGCGGAAAAAACAATTTGGCATTGGGACAGTATCATCAAGCCGAAGAAGCTTTTCTTTTTGCGACAAAATCCCAGGACTATAAAAGAGCTGCTCAGGAAGGCCTTTACTCTGTCTATCATGAGCAAGGGGATTACGGTAGGGCTTTGCCAGTGGTCAAGAAATTGGCTCGCGGGGATGCAGAATATCTCATAGATGTGGTCAAAATACACATCCAACAGAGAGATTTTATGCTCGCGATTCAATTACTGGATAGCTTGGACCATAAGTGGGGCGAAAGCCCTGTGCGTAAAGTTTTGAGGCAAGAGGTGTATCAAAACACCAATGATGCCGAACAGTCCTTAGCGTTACTTCAAAAGGAGGCTAAGGGTGAGGTGCCTTCAGAGCAGCATTACCTGAACAAAGTATATGCCTTGAGTCAAAAGAATATGGTTGCAGAGGCCTTCAAAACCGCGCTCGAATGGGAAAAAAACTATCCCAATTCAGGGCAAGCGAATTTAGCCCTTTACAAATTTTATAGAGACCAACAGCGTCATGATAAAGCTTTAGAAAGCATGAATGTCGTGCTTCATGATCCAATAGTCAAAGATGTTTCCGTGCATCAAGTGGTCAAGGATTATTTGGCCTTTATACATGCGCAACCACAATATGAATGGACATTGAATCGTTATCTTACGGAGTTTTCAAAACGTCAGGATGCCGAAATCTATCAATTACTGGGGCAGTATTTTGCGGCAAAAGGAGGGGGGACTCAAGCCATAGAATTCCTGCAGCGCGCACAGAAAATAGACCCGAACAATCACAATATTTATGCGCAGTTGGCCGCCCTAAACTACCAACAGCATCAATATGATCAGGGCATTGAGTATGCCGAGCAAGGCCTTAATTTATTTCCTGCACAGTCTGTATTTTATTTGTTGATGGCCAAAGGTTACAGAGCCAAAGGAGCCAATAAGCAGGCATTGGTTTATTTGGAGATGGGATTAGATTATGTCCTTGATTTTGAACAAGAGGGCCGATTGATTTATCAGGAAGGAGCGGCCATATATCAGGAACTCGGTCAATCCGATCAAGCAGCATCGTGGAGAAAATTGGGACAAATCAATACAGATGAATAAACAAATAACCTTTAATAAGTGGCTGGTATTGATCTGGTTGGTGTCAGTGTTGTACGGATGTAAAAGTGCCGAAATCAGCATGGAGGGTCCAGACAAGAAGTGGTCTACAGCTCAAATCATTCGGGCGCACAATCAGGCCCAAAGCGATTTCAAAACGCTCTCTGCGCGGGCTCAGTTGACTATTGATACTCAAGAAAAAAAACAAAAAATCAGCTTGAGTTTGCGCATGCTCCATCAAGACACAATATGGGTTAAGGCTTCTGTGTTTGGCGTGACGTTGGCCAAAGGCGTCTTGACTCCTGATCGTGTCCAGTTTTATGAAAGTCTGACGAAATCGTACTATGATGGTTCTTTTCAGGCCCTGAGACAATGGCTGGGATTGCCCCTGGATTATGCACAAGTCGAACGTCTTTTGTTAGGACAGTCCATTGTGCCTTTGACCAAAGAGATGGGGCATTCAATTCATGATAAGCACTACCAACTAGGCCCGGTCAATCTTGATGAAAACTTGGTGTTCAGCACCGAAATTCGCCCTCAAGATTATAAAATTGGCAAAGCTGATTTAAGGATGAATGTGCCGAATCAATCGCTTCGGATCACTTATCCGTCTTACCATAAGGACACACATATTAGTCCAGAAGAAATCGTTTTGACGTCTAAAGGCGCACAGGTGAATACCACGATCATGTTGTCTTTAAAAAACATCGAATACGGACGAAAAATAAGATTTCCATATCTGGTGCCTGAAGGATTCAAGCGCCTTAATTTAGCACTATGAGGAGACGGCATATTACAGCAGTGGTTTTGTTTTTCTTGACAAGTGTCTTAAGTGTTGGGGCGCAAACTTCCAAACAAAAGGCGCTTGAACAGCAACGTCAGCAGCTCCTAGAAGAGATCAGAGTCATCAATGAACTGCTTTTTGCCACAAAGGACGAAAAAAGCTCGCTTTTAGTGACTGTACAAAGCTTGGATCAAAAAATCAGCGTGCGTCAAAATTTGATCAGAATTACCAACGAACAGGCTAATTTATTGACGCGAGAGATCAACGGAAACCTGAGCAGTATCAGTCAACTCAAGGACGAATTAGCGGCCCTTAAGGAGGATTATGCGGCCATGATCCTCAAGTCCTATAAAAGCAAATCGCAACAAAGCCGATTGATGTTTTTGCTTTCTTCTGAAAACTTTCTACAAGCTTATAAGCGCTTGCAGTACATGCAGCAATACAGTCGATTCAGAAGAAAGCAAGGCCTAGAAATAGAAGAGCGGACCTTAGCACTCAACCGCCTCAACCAGCTTCTTATTGACCAGAAAAAAGACAAAGAACGATTGGTCATTCAAAGCCGCCAAGAGAAGACCCAATTGGGTCAGGAAAAAGCAGAGCAGGAAGTTCTTTTGCGCGCTTTAAAGAAAGAAGAACAGACCTATGGTCACCAAATCAGAGAGAAGCAAAAAGAAGCGCGTAAAATCGAATTGGCCATTGATGCACTGATTAAGGCGGCGATTGCTGAGGCCAATAAAGCCAAGGGCGGGTCTGAGGCTAAAGCTACTGTATTTGCTTTGACACCAGAGGCAGAAGCATTGGCAGCGGATTTTAAGAATAATAAAGGCAAACTTATTTGGCCAGTGGCAAAGGGTAGAGTCATGACGCCGTTTGGCAAAAGACAGCATCCCCAATTTCCAAATGTCACCCAAGACCATAACGGTGTCGAGATCATAACGGAAAACAATGCAGAGGCTCGGGCAGTTTTCTCGGGGGAAGTCCTACAGATACAGCAACTCAAAGGGGCCAATAAAGCCGTTTATGTGCGCCATGGAAATTACATCACCATTTACAATAACTTGGCTCAAGTTTTGGTCAAAAAAGGGCAAAGAGTATATGCCAAGCAGCCACTCGGGACTGTATTTACACATCCGACAACAGGACAGACAGTGTTGAAGTTTTTTATTTATCAGAATACCCAGAAACTAAATCCTGCCACCTGGATCTACAAAATGTAAGGAATTACTCTTGCCACTCTGTGTAGCCTCCTTCTAAGTCATAGATGTGCTTAAATCCTAATGAGTCCAATTGTAATGATGCTTTGCCACTTCTATTTCCTGATCGGCAATAAAGATAGACAGACTGTGCTTTGTCAAGAGCAGCAATCTTTTGCACAAATGAATCTTGTGCTAAAAAATCAATATTTACGGCATGAGCAATATGACCTTCATTATATTCTTCAGGGGTTCTGACGTCGATGATCAAAGGGCTTGTTTTTTCTATAGCCAAACGTAAAGCAGCAGGATCAATCAGATGAATACTTGAAGTCTTTTGGGCGTTGAGCGTGCCGAAACAGACGGTCATCAAGGCGATTAGGAGGATGTTTTTCATCATAGATTTAGGTTGGTGTTGTAAGCTGTTTTAGAGTGTTGACGGGCAAACATATTCTGTGCGGGGTAGATGTGTTGCGGCAATACTTTTATAGCCTCCCGCCACATCAATATGATGATGAATGCCTCTACTCTTGAGTATAGATGCAGCAATTACGCTGCGATATCCCCCAGCGCAGTGGAGGTAAAATGGGGTGTCTTGTGGCAATTCAGCTAAATGATTATTGAGAAAATCTAGGGGTGCATTTTGTGCATTTTGCAAGTGCTCAGACAGATATTCAGAGGGCTTGCGCACATCAAATACAGGGTGGTCTTCTTGACTCAGGGCTTGTGCAAAGGCCTGGGCAGAGATAGATTTTATTGCGTCGCACTCCTTTGAGGCTGCTTGCCATGCAGAAAAACCACCATTCAAATATCCCAGCGATTGGTCAAAGCCAACCCGAGACAAACGGGTAATGGCCTCCTCTTCACGACCCTCGGGCGCCACCAGCAATAGGGGCTGGTTGATGTCTGCGATTAGCGACCCCACCCAGGGCGCAAAAGAGCCGTCAAGGCCAATAAAAATTGACCTTGGAATGTGTCCTTTTACGAACTCGCTTTCGTGTCGTACATCCAGAATAATTGCCCCGGTCTCTTGTGCGGCAACTTCAAAAGCGTCAGGACTCAGGGGCTGGATCCCTCGCTTAATGACTTGTGCAATATCGTCATAACCTTCTTTGTTGAGTTTTACATTGAGTGGGAAGTAATCAGGCGGCGGCAGCAATCCATCGGTCACCTCTTCGATAAACTCTTCTCTGGTCATGTTTGCGCGAAGCGCATAATTCATTTGTTTTTGATTGCCCAGCGTGTCGACAGTTTCTTTCATCATATTTTTGCCACAAGCAGAGCCAGCGCCGTGCGCAGGATAAACAATAACATCGTCAGCGAGCGGCATGATCTTGTTTCGCAGACTGTCAAACAGCATGCCAGCGAGATCTTCCTGGGTCATATCATCTGCTTTTTGTGCTAAATCGGGTCGGCCAACATCTCCCAAAAACAAAGTGTCACCACTAAAGATAGCGTGATCCCTGCCGTTTTTGTCGCGCAAAAGATAAGTCGTGCTTTCCATGGTATGACCGGGTGTGTGCAATGCAACAATGGTGAGGTCACCTAAAGAAAAATGCTGCTGGTCTTGAGCGATGACGCAGTCAAATGAAGGGTGCGCATTGGGACCAAAAACTATGGGGGCACCTGTTTGTTTGGAAAGGGTCACATGACCGCTCACAAAGTCTGCATGAAAGTGTGTTTCAAAAATATACTTAATGGAAGCCTTCGCGTTTTTGGCGCGCTCAAGATAGGGTTTGGTCTCTCTTAGAGGGTCAATAATGGCGACTTCCCCATTGCTTTCAATATAATAAGCCCCTTGTGCAAGACATCCTGTGTAAATTTGTTCAATATGCATGACTTCATCAATTTATGTTCAACAAAGGTATTCTTTTTGCTTGTGACCAAGCGCCTTAATAAATCACTGCGGAGGGCCTCAAGAGGCGGCCATAAACAGTGCTTTGAGCTCAGTAGCCTCTTGAGCCGTCATTTTCCCTGCCAAAACCAAACTCAATTGTTTCCTGCGCAAGGCAGATTCAAACCGACTTTTTTCTAATTCCGTTTCTGGCTTTAGCCCAGGCACAGAGACGGGGCCGCCCATTTCGTCCACAGCAACAAAAGTGTAAATCGCTTCGTTGGCTTTTGTTTTTTTGCCACTTTCGCGGTCTTCAAGCCAAACATCGATATACACCTCCATAGAACTATTAAAAGCTCTCGAGATTTGCGCTTCGACTGTGACCACACTGCCCAATGGGATCATTTTATTGAACGCCACATGATTGACAGAAACCGTCATGACGATGCGCCGGCTGTGACGACGCGCGGCAATGCTTGCCGCCCGATCCATTCTGGCCAAAAGCTCACCGCCAAACATGTTGCCGATAGGATTTGTTTCGCTTGGAAGCACGAGATCTGTGACTATTGTTCTCGAATCTGCAGGGGTCTTATATTCCATAATGAGATTGGGATTAAAATGATTGGCGACCGACTAAGGAGGTTCGGCCATCTAAACTAGATTATTGGACCAATAACCAGGCGTCTTTACTGTCTTCTTTTTGAATGCGCCTCAAGGCGTTAATGGCGTCATCACGCTCCAAAAAAGATTGGTAAACAACCTGATGCAAACCATATGTATTCACGCCGATGATTTTTGCGTTATAGCCTTTTGCCGCAAGTTGATTGATTTTTTTGTGTGCGTTTTGCTCAATTCTAAAGGCGCCAGCAACAACGTGGTATGGGGTTGCCGGCTGAGGAATGACGACCTCCATGACTGGAACTGCACTGCTGACCTCAAAGGTAGCTTCTTGGAGTTTTTTGGTGACCAGATGGGACACATTTTGCTGGGCATCCAAATTAAATGACGCGACCTGTTGGTTGTATTTTTGGGTGGCACCGAAACCGCCAATGCTAAGCGCAATAAGCGCTACTGCTGCATAACGCCAAATAGGAATCGACTTGGCGGGCCCATCGAAAAGTGGTTTGACCTTGGTGGCCTGGCCCTGACGATTAACTTGTGAGACAACTATTGGCCCAAGGCCGAATGAGGAAGTGGCAAAATTAATCTGCCCCGATGGTTCAAAAATGACGATACCGTCAGAGGTGCTTTTTAGGCCGCCTAAGGCGCCACAATCTAACACAGCACCTTGTTGGAGACGCTGGGTCATTTCTGCACTGAGCGCTCTGAGGCGTTGAAGGGCCAATTCGTAAGGGACGCCATCGACATCTGATAAGTAATGGGCCAAGAGACCATCATTGGTTTGCAATTGACGGTTAAAGGAAACAGATTTGCCCGGAGGGGTAAATTGTCCTGCCGCATCAACGACAGCCGAATGATGCCTGGTCAAAAAGGCGCCGAAACCGGGCACAATAACGCATTCATAGCGAAATAATAAGGACTGAATGTGGTTGAAAACTTCCATTTAAACAAACTTAATTTTTTTTTTGGCGGCAATCAACTCCAGACGGAATTAATTTTTAACAATAAAAATATTGCCCTATATTTAGTGTGCTCCCCGCAGCAAATATTCTTGACAATATGTCGATAGAGCAAAAACTACTGCGCGTGCGGGTGATGCAGCGTGAGCCAAAATGGGGCGTCCGAACCATTAAAAAAGTCATTGATAATTTTGGCAGCCTTGATGCTGTTTTTGACGGTCCCCTTGGCCAGTGGAAAGAGGCCTCGGGTCCCATAAAGGTGATCAGGCAAAAGGCCAGCAGACCTGGAGCCCTCCTAGAGGCTCGGCGGGAGTACGAACGGTTGCAGCATTTAGAGATCAGGCCGGTATTTTATGGAGAGCCCGACTACCCAGTGTTATTGGCCCATTGCCCAGATGCGCCTGCAGTCCTTTTTGTTCGGGGTAAATTGGATTGGGGCAAAAGCCCTATAGTGAGTATTGTTGGCACCAGACGAGCAACACGGCGTGGCATTGCCTTATGTGAGCAATTGATCGAAGACTTGGCTCCGCTCAAACCCACCATCGTCTCGGGTTTTGCCTATGGCGTCGACATTGCAGCCCACAAGAAGGCCATGACATTAGGACTTCAGTCAATTGGTTGTATGGCCCACGGATTAGACAGAATTTATCCACAAGCACACCAGAAGCATGCGGCAAACTTAGTTCAGAATGGTGGTTTCATTTCAGAGTTTTGGCTCTCGGATCCCTTTTACAAATCAAATTTCCTGCAACGCAATAGAATTATTGCGGGTTTGAGCGTGGTCACTATCGTCATAGAATCTGGTGCAAAAGGGGGGAGTTTGATCACAGCAAAAATGGCCAATGACTATGACCGCGAGGTTTTTGCAATACCAGGTGCGCCATCAGACGGTCAAAGCGCAGGATGTAACGAGCTCATTAGGACCCATCAAGCCCATCTCTTGACTGACGCCTCATCATTGTGTGCCGCGATGAATTGGTCTCTTCAGGAAAGAGCAATTCCGATACATGAGCTTGGAAAAACGGAGCGACAAATTCTAAATTTGATGAGTCTCGAACCACAAATGAGCAGTGCCGAATTGCAGGATCAACTCGCAATTACGGTGGGACAGCTCCAAGTGGCACTCCTACACTTAGAACTCTCTGGTTTGGTTTCGAGAGATGTGTTAGGCACTTATCGCATTAATAACCCAAATGTTCGCGGACTCTAGCCAGAACCCCTTGAGCCACGTGGCGGGCTTTTTCTGCGCCAATCGCTAGTGCCTGATCAATTTCGGGCAGATGGGACATATAGTGATTATAGCGGCTTCTTGGACTTTCAAACACTTCTAGGATGAGCTCAAATAAGGCTTGCTTGGCATGGCCATAACCAAAATTTCCGTCCAAATATTTGCCGCGTAACTCTTGCGTTTGTGCCTCAGTGCCCAACAATTGATATAAGGCATATACATTGCATGAGTCAGGATCTTTGGGCGCCTCAAGAGGGGTGCTGTCGGTCTGAATCCCCATAATTTGTTTGCGCAACTGTTTTTCTGGCAAAAATATGTTGATGGTGTTATTTTTCGATTTACTCATTTTCGCGCCGTCTGTCCCAGGGATGAGCTGGGTAGACTCTGAGACGCGTGCCTCGGGCAAAACAAATAGTTCTTTACCACTCTTGGCATGAACTCTTGAGGCCACATCACGGGTCATCTCAATGTGTTGCAATTGATCCTTACCCACAGGAACGAGTTCGGCATCATAAAGCAAAATATCTGCAGCCATCAGCATGGGATAGGTGAACAGACCAGCATTTACATCTTCGAGACGCTCCGCCTTATCTTTGAAACTGTGCGCCAGGGTCAGGCGCTGGTAAGGGAAATAACAACTCAGGTACCAGGAAAGTTCCGCAACCTCTGGCACATCACTTTGGCGATAAAATACTGTTTTTGAGATGTCTAAACCAAAAGCCAACCAGGTCGCAGCGGTACTATAGGTGTTGCTCTTGAGTAAATCTCCATCTTTTATTTGTGTTAAAGAATGTAAATCAGCAATAAACAAAAAAGCATCGTTGACGGGGTTGTTCGCCATTTCTATAGCAGGCATAATTGCGCCAAGGATATTCCCTAAGTGTGGGGTTCCAGTACTTTGTATTCCAGTTAAAATTCTCGACATAGCGCAGGCTTTAATGCAAAGGTAATTTTTTTGTGTCATTAGCTTATTTCAATTGCTTATTTTTGAAACCATGAAAATAATCTCAGGACTTTTAATGGTCGTTTATCGACTGTGGTTTTACCTTTTAGTGATGGTGGGGATAACGATTTTTTCCCCCTTTCTGATGATTGGAAGCCTAAAGGAATCCTGGTACAATATTTATTTTTCTGGTGCGCGTTGGTGGGGCATATTTGTGCTTTTTGGCATGGGCTATTGGCCAAAAATTGACAGGCAAGTCAGATACAAAAAGAGTGAAAACTATATGTTTGTGTCCAATCACACCTCGATGATGGACATTATGTTGATGCTCTATGCGGCCAATAGACCTTTTGTTTTTGTTGGAAAAAAGGAACTTTCAAAAATCCCGCTCTTTGGGTATTTTTACAAAAGAGGTTGTATTCTTGTGGACAGAAGCGACCCTTCGAGCCGTCGTGATGTCTATGCTCAGGCACAAAAAAGACTCAAGGCAGGGTTGAGTATTTGTATTTTTCCCGAAGGGGGCGTCCCGGATCCATCCATAGAGCTAAGTCCTTTTAAAGATGGTGCTTTTCGTTTGGCAATCGAGCACAAAATCCCGATTGCGCCCATGACTTTTTTGGATAATAAAAAGAGATTCCCTTATGCGTTTTTTGAAGGAAGTGTGGGACGGATGCGGGTCATTATGCATGAATTTTTGCCCACGGCACATCTAGAAATAGAGGACCGCCGAGCTTTAAAGGACCAAACCCATACAGTTATTTTGGAAGCCCTAAGGGCAGATGCAGTGTCTAAAAATTAAGGCGCAGACCACTTAATATTCCTAATTGATAGGGCGAAAAATCAATAGATGGATCACTATAGGCCCCTATTTGATATTTGAATGTGGGCTCTATCTTGAGAAGAACCCGAGAAAACAGTCGATAATCTATACCTAAGCCGATATTCGTTGAAAAGCTGAAATCGTTTAAATTGTTGAGCGCCCCCAACACATAACGATTGACATTGTCCGAAACAGTAACTTCGCTGTTGTTCAAGAATAAACCACTCAGACCACTGATCAGAGACAAGGAAACTCTGCCCTCAATCAATTGATACTGTGCTTCTAGGGGAATTTCAAAATAACTGATGCTGGACCGTAATTCTGGATTCCCGGAAGACGACTTGAGGCTCAATTGGCCGTAAGGATTCGTGGGGTCATTCATCGGGCCAGAGGGGAAGGTTCCTTTGTCAAATACACTAATGATTCTTCCCGAATCAGCATAATTGACCGCTGAAAGGCCAAAAGACTCTGGCCCTGTTGCGATTTCTATTCCTTGCGTGGCATAGCCTACATTGATGTTGTTGATTCCTGTCCGTATGGTGAGTTTTTCATTCCAGCGCATGGCCACCTGCACACCATAGCTGAACGAAACATCACCACTCTTGGCGTTGTCATTGAGAAACGGATCAATGGCGGAGCCACCAGAAAGACTAGAGTAATAGACGGGGCCCGCCATCGGAGCCACTATGAGCGTTCTGTTGAAGGTGTTTTCTGGCTCTTGAGCATCATATTCCGTTTCTATTTTCTCTTGAGTCAAAGCCACTACTGTAGACTCTTCAGGTGTTGTGTTGTTTACGAAATCGGCCTCTTGATCGCCGGCTTGAATAGGTTTTAGGTTTTGTCCATCGATCGTTTCTGTGTTCTGCAGGGCAACTGCTGTGGCAGACTGATCAATTGTGTTAGAGGTGTTTGGGGCACGCTCAATGAATGCATCTGTTGGCGGAGGACTTTTTGAATCGCCGCCCTGTGGGGCTTGAGTAGGGTTGTCTTTCTGTATTGAGGACACACCATATAAGGACTCAGTTGCTGTTGTTTTAGCGCTGGAGGTCGCCACGATAGCCTCAGTCAGGTCTTCGACAATTTCATTTTGGTTCGCGACCGAATTTTCTGAACTGCGCTCAGGAGTTGTGGGCAAGACAGGGGTTTCTTGACGCTCAATGTTTGATGGTTCTTGCAGGACAACACCATCAGTTGAAGGGCTCTGGTTAAGGACTAAAGTTAAAAGCAGCAGGCCTACGGCAGCAACTCCGGCATATCGATACCAGAGCGGAATCACAAAACGGCGTCTGTCGCGCTGATCTAATTCTTTTTGAATGCGCGACCACATTTCTGGCCCAGGCACTTCTGAGTATTGGCCAAGCTTTGCTTTAAATATGTCGTCGGTCTTTTTCTTCACGTTTATCTATTCATGGTCCCTTTTGTTACGGAACGCTTCAATTTTTGTTTGTAATAAGAGGCGCGCTCTGGCTAAATTTGATTTTGACGTGCCGTCGCTGATGCCCATAAGTGCACCAATTTCTTTATGTGTGTAGCCATCTAAGACGTACAAGTTGAACACCAGTTGGTAGCGCTCAGGCAGCTCTTGGATAATTGACAGCAGAAACGACAGGGGCAAATCGGCATCATCCATTGTGACTTCCTCTATAGATTCTAATATGTCATCTTCGGGCAATGTCAAGACACGTTTTTTGCGGTATTTTTGCAATACTGTATTGACCGTAACCCTTTTGATCCACCCTTCGAAAGATCCTTTGCCACTGTATTGGTTGATACGGGCAAATATCGTCACGAAGGCATCCTGCAAATTGTCTTCAGCCTCTACTCTGTTAGGAGAGTACTTCAAACACAAGCCAAAAAGAATAGAAGCGTATTTATGATAAAGCGCTTCTTGTGCTTTTCGATCGTTTTTCTGACAATCTACTATGAGCTCTTCTAAAGTCAAACACGAACGTAATTAAAGGTGTTAATGGCACCATTATAAATGCCCGGACCTGACTTTCTGTAACATAGATGCTTATTTGTTGATCAGGTTGCGCGGGTATGAAAGTAATTATGCCGTAATAGTGGCAATAGCTACTTTGATTTTTTGCTCTAACTCTTCCATTAATTCTGGATTGTCGATCAATAATGATTTGACAGAATCTCGGCCTTGTCCAAGTTTGGTTTCATCATAACTGAACCACGAACCACTCTTTTTGATGATTTCATAATCCACACCGAGATCGATGATTTCGCCAATTTTGGAAATGCCTTCACCATAAATGATGTCAAATTCTACAGTTTTAAATGGCGGAGCCACTTTGTTCTTAACGACTTTAACGCGGGTTTTATTTCCCACTGCTGAGCTTGTGTTGTCTTTAATTTGAGTTGAGCGGCGAATGTCCAATCTTATGGAGGCGTAAAATTTCAGAGCGTTTCCGCCAGTAGTGGTTTCGGGGTTGCCGAACATCACACCGATTTTCTCTCGTAGTTGGTTGATAAAAATCACGGTGCACTTTGTTTTGCTAATGGAGCCAGTTAATTTCCTCAAGGCTTGAGACATTAATCGCGCGTGGAGCCCCATTTTACTGTCGCCCATTTCTCCTTCAATTTCACTTTTGGGAGTAAGCGCTGCGACAGAGTCGATGATGATAATGTCGATGGCCCCACTACGGATCAAGTTGTCGGCGATCTCTAAGGCTTGTTCGCCATTATCAGGTTGTGAAATGATCAAATTTTCTATATCCACGCCTAAGCTAGCAGCATAGTAGCGGTCAAAGGCGTGTTCCGCATCAATAAAGGCAGCGATGCCTCCTTTTTTTTGTGCTTCAGCGATGGCATGAAGTGTAAGGGTTGTTTTTCCTGAAGATTCAGGTCCGTAGATTTCTATGACGCGACCTTTTGGGTATCCGCCTACTCCTAAGGCAAGGTCAAGTCCCAATGAGCCGGTTGGAATGACTTCCACCTCTTCAACAGGGCTGTCGCCCATCTTCATTACGGCCCCTTTACCATAAGTTTTGTCTAGTTTATCGAGGGTCAGCTTGAGTGCTTTTAATTTGGCGTCTTTTTCATTGCTCATAGTCATTATTTTATCTGTTAAACTTATGGTGCTAATTTACTATTTCTTTGGCGCGACAGCAATATACAGTCCGTCAATAGCAGTGGATTTTGTTAACAATGCATGTCATTTATAAATCGCTACTTCTAGCTGGCCTTCTTTATCCATGTGTGCACGATACATGCCTGGAGTGTTGAAACTCATCGAAACATTGCCGTGGCGATCTATAGCAATGACGCCGCCATCCCCGCCAAGCTTTAGTATTTTTTCCTGAATCACAAGTTCTGAAGCCTCTTTAACGGTCAAGCCTTTGTATTCCATCAAAGCAGAGATATCATAAGCCACTACCCCACGAATAAAGTATTCGCCCCATCCCGTAGAGGAGACTGCACAAGTTGCGTTGTTGGCATAAGTGCCAGCACCAATGATTGGGGCGTCTCCAATGCGGTCAAATCGTTTGTTGGTCATCCCTCCTGTTGAGGTTCCGGCAGCTAAATTACCGTTTTTGTCTAACGCGACACAGCCGACTGTTCCGAATTTGGAAGCCCGGATGTAAGGGTCAAAGAATGGACTTTTGTTTTCTAGAGCGCTTTTTGTGGTCTCTTTTGTTTGCATGTTCAGTAGGGCATTGTACCTGTTTTTGGTGTAGAAATAATCTGTGCTGACCATTTCGATATCTTGGGTTGCAGCAAAGGCTTCTGCGCCTGCGCCAAATAAAAATACATGTTCGCTCTGGGTCATCACTTTGTGCGCAAGATTTATGGGGTTCTTGACGTGGGTCAAGCCGGCAACGGCTCCGGCGTTTAAGGTTGCGCCATCCATAATAGAGGCATCTAGCTCATTGGTGCCTCGGTTGGTAAAGACAGCGCCTTTGCCGGCGTTGAATAATGGCGAGTCTTCCAAGATGTTGATGGTTGCGGTAACAGCCTCTAGTGCCGATCGGCCTTCTTTTAATAACAAGTGTCCTTGACGAATGGCTTCTTCTAGTTTGGATTTGTACGCCAGTTCTAAAGAATCTGAAAGTTGATTTTTAAGAATTGTTCCCGCTCCTCCGTGAATAGCGATACCAAAATTTTCTAAGGATTCTGATGGGATTTCTGTCGAAATATGCCCCGATTTATCCGATGAAATACAAGAAAAAACGATTAAAGACACAAATACTGAAAATATTTTGAAATTTTTCATGAATTTTTTTTAGACGAGAAATATACAAATAAAGTATTTGAAATCAGGGCATTACATTTAAAAAGTTCGTTTTTGTTTAAATAAAAAAGGCCTAAAAAACACGATGAAATGCATATAAATCGGATAAAGTGTTGCATGGGTGAAATTTAATCGTACATTTGTCCTGTATCAAGCCCCAAATTTGATGCCCCAACTTATGAAACTGATGACCACTAGCCTTTTGGCATTGCTCTTATTACTCAATGCATCATGTACCACTGAGGACGCCATCGAAACAATAGAGACTGCGGACTTATCAATCGATATTAATCTGGCTAACGAAACAGATTGGCCGATGGCCGATGAGGTCTTACAACTCATCAATGAACACCGTAATACTCTTGGGCTGTCCGGTTTGACTGCTGACCATGGCTATGCCTCTGCATATGCAGTTGACCACACTAAGTATATGATCGATCTCGAAAGAATTAGTCATGATGGTTTTGCGGATCGCGCTCGTGCTTTGAAGAATAATGGTGCTATTTCAGTTGGCGAAAATGTGGCCGCTGGTTTTGATACTGCTCAGAGTGTCGTTAATGCTTGGCTCAATAGCCCTTCACATCGAGAAAATATTGAGGGCAACTTTACGCATACAGGTTTTGGTGTCATGCAGACCGACACAGGTCGTTATTACTTTACTCAGTTATTTTACAAAAAATAGTGGTCTGATTTTATTTGTGAGTATCCCATATTTTGACGAAATTGTAAAAAATACATATCGTCATGGGAATTGCAAAGCCTTTTAATCTGACCCAATGGATTGCCGAGAATCGGGAGTTACTCAAGCCCCCGATAGGGAATAAAAATCTTTATATTGATTCAGGAGATTATATCGTAATGATTGTGGCGGGTCCAAATGCCCGAAAGGACTACCACTACAACGAAACAGAAGAACTTTTCTATCAGCTTGAAGGCCATATTAACGTAGTCATACAAGAAGACGGTAAGCGCAAAGAAATGCCATTGGGGCCAGGAGATATGTATCTCCATCCTGCAAGGACGCCTCATTCTCCGAGCCGTCAAGAAGGATCAATAGGCCTTGTAATTGAACGCAAAAGAGCGGGGAAAGGTTTTAAAGACGGCCTTTTATGGTTTTGTGACCACTGCAACAATCCTTTGCACGAAGTATTCTTTGAACTGAATAATATTGAAAAAGACTTTTTGCCTCATTTTGTAGCGTTTTACAATTCTGAGGCTTTGCGCACGTGTTCGAACTGCGGAGAAGTCATGGAGACTGACCCACGCTTCACACAGAAGTAGCCCAGGATAAATGGGTTTAAGCAAAACTCATTTGCTTCAAGGGGAGATAAAGTTGTACTTTTGCGGCTCTACTGACGACTAAACATTGACAACATGAATATGAATTCAGAATCTCTTGACATTCAAGACGCCTTAAAACAATTGGGACTTAATGCCATCAACTCAGGAACCTCTACAGGAAGTCACTGGATGGACAGTAAGACAGAAATCGCCTCTTACTCTCCGGTAGACGGAAAGCTCATTGGGAAAGTCACGGCCACAACCCAAGAGGACTACCAAAAGGTCATGACTGCTGCCACAAGTGCATTTGCGGATTGGCGCGTTAAGCCTGCCCCTTTGAGAGGAGAAATTGTCCGTCAATTTGGGGATGAATTAAGACGACTAAAAGGGCCACTTGGCCAGTTGGTTTCTTATGAAATGGGCAAGAGTCTACAAGAAGGACTTGGTGAGGTTCAAGAGATGATTGACATCTGTGACTTTGCTGTTGGCCTATCAAGACAACTCCATGGGCTCACGATGCACAGCGAGCGCCCAGGACACCGTATGTACGAACAATATCATCCTATGGGTGTTGTTGGGATCATTTCGGCGTTTAATTTCCCTGTAGCAGTTTGGTGTTGGAATACAGCACTGGCTTGGATATGTGGTGATGTTTGTGTTTGGAAGCCATCCGAAAAGGCCCCATTATGTGGTGTGGCTTGTCAAAATATAGCCGCAAGAGTTTTTAAAGAAAACGGATTGTCAGAGGGTATTTCGTGCTTGATTAATGGTGATTATAAGGTTGGCCAGATGATGACCGCTGATCCTCGTGTGCCGTTAGTTTCTGCTACAGGATCGACCAGAATGGGTAAGATTGTGGCCCAAACAGTCGCGGAGCGACTGGGCCGAAGCCTTCTCGAGCTTGGAGGGAACAATGCGATCATTGTGACCCCTGATGCAGACCTCAAAATGACTGTGATCGGCGCTGTTTTTGGCGCTGTTGGTACCTGTGGACAGCGCTGTACCTCAACCCGAAGATTGATCATTCATGAATCTATGTATGACAAAGTCAAAGACGCCTTGGTCAGTGCCTACAAACAATTGCGCATTGGCAACCCATTAGATCAAAATAATCATGTTGGTCCGCTTATTGACACGGATGCCGTTCAGATGTATCAATCTGCACTGCGTCAAGTGGTCGAAGAGGGAGGCTCTGTTTTGGTGGAAGGAGGCGTATTGAGTGGTGAAGGCTATGAGAGTGGATGCTATGTAAAGCCAGCTATTGCTGAAGCACAGAATCATTTTAAAATTGTCCAGCACGAAACTTTTGCCCCGATTCTGTATTTGATAAAATATAAAGGCGATGTCAAAGAAGCCATTGCCCTACAAAATGGCGTGGCACAAGGGCTTTCGAGTGCCATTATGACCAACAACCTTCGAGAGGCAGAGTTATTTTTGAGTCACGCAGGAAGTGACTGTGGTATTGCCAATGTCAATATTGGCACTTCTGGGGCTGAAATTGGTGGCGCTTTTGGCGGTGAAAAGGAAACCGGTGGTGGCCGCGAATCTGGCAGTGATGCCTGGAAAGTCTACATGAGACGCCAAACCAATACCATCAATTACACGACAGAACTGCCATTGGCACAAGGGATAAAATTTGACCTGTAACCCAATGATTTGATAGATTTAGGGCTGTCTTTTTTATAAGGATAGCCCTAATTGTTTCTGCCATTTTCATTAGGATATAGTGATGGCAATGGCGCACTTTGCCAGACTTCTTTACTGCCCACTTCAGTAATAGACAAAGGCCCTTTAAAGGCCGCACCAGTATCAATATTCCAAACATTGGCGCATCGAGTAGGCGTTGTTCGGTTGATTCTGGTGACCGGGGTATGGCCAATAAAAATTTCTTCAAACAAGGCCAGGCGTTTAGGATAATTCCAATCTTTTTTTGAAAGAGTTGGCGAAAGCGCACAGGCGAGTTCCCAAAGTGTACGGTCCCAATACACGGTATGGTCATGAAATTCTTTGCTGGGCCCTTCTTGGTGTGTAAATCCTGCATGAAGATACAAACGGTTATGGGCGTCGTGATGAAAGTTAATTAATGCATTTAAGAAGGCAATATGACTTTCTTTTGTGTCCTTTGAGATCCCTTGGTAAGCCAATTGCGTTGCGCGGCCGCCATGAGCTACCCAGAGCTCCGGGGCAATGCCATTTTGGAGATAATTAAGGCATAGCTCATCGTGATTACCTCTCAGAAATAGGCAGTTTTGACGTTCTTTTAGTGCTAACAAAAAATCAATGGTTTGCGGACCATCGCTCCATCCATCCATGTAGTCGCCCAGGAATATAACCAGGTCCTTGGGTGTTATCGGTGCTTTGGCAAGAACTTGCTCCAATCCGAGTAGTCCACCATGGATATCTCCGACGACATAAGTCTTCATATGAATGGCTAAAGGTTAGTTTTGTGCACTATAGTACTTGATGCCTGGTCAAGACACATGACCATAAGATCTGCAATATTAACATGTGATGGTCTGCTCAAAATGAACCAAATAATTTCTGCAATATCCTGTGCCTGTAGAGGCTGAAAACCTTGATAAACAGATTTGGCTCGCTTTGTGTCTCCCTTAAATCTGACGTCGCTAAATTCTGTTTCTACCAAACCAGGATGGATCGCCCCGACCTTAATCCCTGTCCCATTCAAGTCGATGCGCATGCCGTGATTAAGGGCATCAACGGCATGTTTGCTGGCACAGTAAACATTACCTTTTGGATAGACTTCTTTGCCCGCTGTGGACCCTATATGCAGGACGTGGCCCTGGCCACGTTGGATCATCTGCGGTAAAACAGCTTTAGAAACGTAAAGCAATCCTTTGACATTTATATCGATCATGGCGTCCCAATCATCAATAGAGCCTTGGTCAATCGTGTCCAGGCCATGAGCGTTTCCTGCGTTATTGATCAACACATCCACTTGATCGAATGGCTGGGGCAATGCTGTTAAATGCTGCATTACCGCCTTTTTGTCCCGAACATCAAAGCAGAGGGTGTGCACTGAAGTCATTCCTGCGAGCTCTTCCTGTAGATCATCGAGGCGCTGTTGACGCCGACCGGTAAGGATCAAACGATATCCGTGTTGGGCCAGTACTCTGGCAGTAGCTCGGCCAATGCCTGAGGTCGCTCCTGTGATTAAAACTGTTTTGATTTGTGCAGTCATTTATTTTGATGGGGATTAAGGGACTTTATGGCCTTGGCTGGCAACCAGCAATTGGAACCAATGCATTTGTGACAAATTAATTTTTGCTGCCCCAGCAGCAGCGCTCATCCGCTCTTTTGTTGTTGTTCCAACGACAGGAATGATGCCAGCAGGGTGGTGGAGCAACCAAGCCAATAATAGTTGGTCTTTTGACGCGCCGTAGTGCTCACAAAGCGCTCCTAGCAAAGCGTGTATCCGATGTGTTTGCTCAGTTTTATCTTTAAAAACGTGACCAAGCGGTCGCCAAGACATAGGCCGGATATTGTTCGTGAGCATATGGTCTAGGCTGCCATCAAAAAAGGGATCCAGATGCGTCAGAGAGGCTTCGATTTGATTGATGGTGACCTTGGTGGTTTTTTGGATGAGGTCCGTTTGTGACGGGGTAAAGTTTGAGACGCCAAAATCAATTACTTTGCCTTGTGATTGGAGGTGCTCTGCGGCTTTGGCGATTGCCTCAGGATCCATTAAAGGACTGGGTCTGTGGAGCAAAAACGCATCTAAGTAATCACATTTTAGTGCCTTGATTGACGATTCTGCACTTTGAATGATATAATCGGTGTCGTATTGATAATGCTTGACACTGTGGGGTCTGCTCTGACAGGGGTATTGGATGCCGCATTTGGTGATGATTTGAATAGCGGAACGGTCTATCTTGCTTTGGGCGAAAGCTTCCCCAAATTGTGCCTCTACCGAGTAATCGCCGTAAATGTCTGCGTGATCGAAGGTGGATAGGCCTTCGGAGAGCCCGTGTTGCATCAGATCGGCCATTTCTGATGCGCTAAAGCTGCGGCGCCAGCTTCCCCAATCCATACAGCCTAAAATAACAGAAGAAAATTTAGATTTCATAACTCTATATTTGATGATTAAATTTAGCCATTAAACTAGAGTAAATCGGGCGCTAGGCCCATTATTTCAGATATTTTTTAACCAACTATTAACATCAGAATCAATTAAAAAATATCAATTTGCGGCCAAGTTTATTGCCAACTCAAACAACCCTATATGGAACCGAATGAAATCATTACAGATCTCAGTGCGCTGAATGAAAAAATAGAAAAGGAAAGTGCTTTAGTGGATTTGTTGTCACTAGAAATGAATAAGGTCATAGTGGGCCAAAAGCACATGATTGAGCGCCTGATGATTGGCCTCTTGTCACAAGGGCACATTTTGCTCGAAGGGGTGCCTGGTTTAGCAAAGACTCTTGCCATCAATACCCTTTCAAAGGCTGTAAAAGGGTCATTCAGTAGAATTCAATTCACTCCTGATTTGCTGCCTGCAGATGTCGTGGGAACAATGATCTACAACATCAAAACCAATGATTTTAGCATCAAGAAGGGACCTATTTTTGCGAATTTTGTTTTGGCCGATGAGATCAACAGAGCACCGGCTAAAGTACAATCAGCACTCCTAGAAGCGATGCAAGAAAAACAGGTCACCATTGGTGATGAGACCTTTGTTTTAGACAAACCCTTCTTGGTAATGGCCACTCAGAACCCAATTGAACAAGAAGGGACATACCCCTTGCCAGAAGCACAAGTTGATCGATTCATGCTCAAGACGGTGATCAGTTATCCGCAGAAGGAGGAGGAGCAGCAGATCATCAGGCAAAATCTTAACGGAGGACTTCAGTCAGTGCAGGCCGTAGCCTCTTTAGACCAAATCAAGCAGGCTCAGAGTGTTGCGCGTTCTGTTTATATGGACGAAAAAATTGAAAAATACATTCTGGACATTGTTTTTGCCACAAGGCAACCAGACCAGTATCAATTAGCAGAGCTGGCTCCACTGATCAGTTATGGCGCCTCACCTCGAGGAAGCATTAACTTGGCAATGGCGGCAAAAAGCTACGCGTTTATCAAAAGACGTGGGTATGTCATTCCAGAAGATGTTAGGGCAGTAGTTGATGATGTTTTGCGTCATAGAGTAGGCATCACTTACGAAGCTGAGGCAGAAAACGTGACTTCGGAAGAACTCATCCATCGCATTATTGATGTTATTGAGGTCCCTTAATGGGGCCCATTAACGTCTGTTTAATCAGTTGATTCAAAGTGGATACAAAGGCACTTCTTAAGAAAGTACGGAAAATCGAAATCAAAACGCGTCGCTTGAGCGATCATGTTTTTGGTGGCGAATACCATAGTACATTCAAGGGCCGAGGGATGACTTTTAGTGAAGTCCGCCAATACCAATACGGTGATGACATCAGGGCGATTGATTGGAATGTGACCGCACGATATAATGAGCCCTATGTCAAGGTATTTGAGGAAGAGCGTGAGTTGACCCTGATGCTGATGGTAGATGTGAGCGCTTCTGAGGCCTACGGGACTCAAGACACCTTCAAAAATGAAACGCTGACAGAGATTGCGGCTACTTTAGCCTTTTCTGCCTTGCAAAACAATGATAAAATCGGATTGATCCTATTTACCGACCAAATTGAACTTTTTATTTCGCCAAAAAAAGGAAAGTCACATGTATTGCGCGTGATTCGAGAGCTTCTTGAATTCCGGGCCACCGGCACAAGAACAGACCTTGCCCAGGCATTGAAATACCTTTCTAATGTAATGAAAAAGAAGGCTATTGTTTTTGTGCTTTCGGATTTCATGACACCAGACTATCAGGATACCTTGCGCATTGTCTCACGAAAACATGACGTGACAGGGATTCGGATCTATGACAAGACCGAAGCCCAGTTGCCACATATAGGTTTGGTTGAAATGCAGGATCAAGAAACAGGACAACGTGTTTTGGTACAGACGGGCAGTAAAAAGACCCAAAGGGCATATGAAAATCATTACCGTGAGACTGTGGAGCGCTTCCATGGCACCTTCAACAAAAGTGGGGCGGGCACAATCGATTGTGAAATTAATGAAAGTTATGTCAAAAAGTTATTAGGGTATTTTAAAACGCGCGGCAGATAATGCAGTACATCTTCAGCTCCATAGCGCTTTCAAAGCCCTTCAGAAATTTTGCAGTCGCTCTGCTTTTTCTAATGGGGCCGTTGTGCATGGCACAACTCAAGACCACTATCGATACGACACAAATGAGGATTGGCGAGGAATTACTCTGGTCTTTAGAGCTTGAGGCTGATCCAGCAGACATAGTGATGTTTCCAGAAGGTGCAAAATTCGGAGGTTTTGAAGTGATCCGAAATTATCCAATAGACACCCTCAAGTCAGAATCTGGCGCCAGAACAATGCGGCTCAGAAAGCGCTATGGTCTTACTTCTTTCGATTCGGGAACTTATGTATTACCGCCACAACGTGTTCTTCTTGGGGACCAAAAGTTCGAATCGGATTCATTAAATGTGGTGGTTTATTCGGTTGTGGTCGATACGACCAAACAAAAACTGTTCGACATTAAAACATCTGTGGCAGTGCCTTTAGAAAAGACCAGTCTATGGCTGTGGATATTGGCCTGTCTTGTTTTGCTGATTTTGGGTTACTTGGGATTACGATGGTGGAAAAAAAGAAGATTACAGCAGAATAAAGCCCCGATTCTGCCTCCTTTTGAAGAGGCGATGCACCGCTTGTCACAGGTTGACCAAGCAAATTTATTAGACCAGGGCGAGATCAAAGCCTATTATTCGGAATTGGTAGACATCGTCAAGTCTTATGTCGCGAGAGAGGTCGATGACCGTGCCTTAGAAAGCACAACAGATGAGCTCATTCAACGATTTTATCTCCATCAAAACGCCGGACACCTTAGCCTAAAAACGGCAACGATCACACACTTAGGCAACATCCTTAAGCGCTCTGATTTGATCAAGTTTGCCAAGGGCAGTAGTGCCGCTGATCAAATTCAATTGGATCGCCAGGGGATCGAGCAAATCATTATCGATACCAAAGCAGCACTCCCTGAAGAAGAACATAATGAAGATGAAGAAGCACAATTGGCTTTGGCCGTTGCCCAGCGAAGACGCCGACACAAGAGGCGCGTGATTGTGGCCTCGGTATTGGTATTGCTGCTTTCTTCGGCGGGTATTGTTTTTTATTTTGGCGTTGAAAACACCAAAGACTATGTTTTTGGCAATACATTGAGAGACCATGTAGAAGGGCCTTGGTACCAAAGTGCCTATGGCGTGCCTGCCATTGAATTAGAGACCCCTGATATTTTGAAACGCCAATTAGCCTCTACTGCAGAAGATTCGATCGCTTTGCGTGATAGAAGTGTTTTTGAGGCCTATACACTGCTTGATCCTTTATACATTTCAGTGTCTACAACCCATCGGCCAAATGCAGAAAATCAGGGACTCGAGCAGGCTCTAGACATGGCTCTTAACCGATTAGAAAAACAAGGCGCAGGAACCATGCTCGTCAAGAGTGAGTCTTTCGAAACGCCTGAGGGCCTCAAGGGGCTAAGAGCACACGGAACTTTTTATTTTACAGATGAGCCAGGGCATTCGAGTCAAGACCAAAGTACATATGAACTCTATGTTTTTGGTCAAGAAGGTGGTGTGCAAACGGTGTTAGTCGCCTACAAAGATGATGAACAACATGCCCAGGTAGTCAAAGACCGCATTGTGAATTCAATTGCTATCCAGGTTCCTGAGCAAAGTGTTGACCTTAATAATACTGAGCGATGACCCGTACATTTGAATTTGTTCATCCCGAGTTTTTTTGGATCTTACTGATGCTTCCAGTATTGATCTATTGGCTTGTGCTCAAGCGCAGGAAGCAAAATGCGGAGTTGCACATATCAAGTACCGCCGGTTTTCAGCGGACAAACACCTTATGGGGTGCGCTAAAATGGTTTTTGGTGGCCTGTCGCCTTGCGGCCATCTGTCTCATTATTGTGGCACTGGCGCGTCCGAGATATGTAGACGAGAGCACAAGAGTAAAAACCTCTAAAGGCATAGATATTGTAATCGCGATCGATGTTTCTGCCAGTATGTTGGCTCGCGATTTAAAACCTAATCGACTTGAGGCGCTCAAAGAGGTTGCAGGAAGATTCATCACAAATCGACCAAATGATCGTGTAGGGCTGGTCGAATATGCAGGGGAGAGTTATACCAAAACGCCTTTGACAAGTGACAAGACCATTGTTTTATCGGCCCTGAAATCTATTGAGTACAATACTGTTATTGAAGGGGGAACGGCTATTGGGATGGGACTGGCTACAGCCGTTAATCGCCTCAAAGACAGTCGGGCCAAAAGTAAAGTCATCATTTTGTTGACCGATGGGGTCAACAATTCTGGATTTATCGATCCGCGTACAGCCAGTGAATTGGCACAAGAATTTGGCATCAAGGTATACACCATTGGACTTGGCACTAATGGATTAGCCCTGTCTCCGGTGGGGATGCGTCCTGGAGGTCAATTTCAGTATGGAAATGTTCAAGTAGAAATTGACGAAGCATTACTCAAAGAAATCGCCGAGACGACCTCTGGAATGTATTTTCGGGCGACCAGTAATTCCAAGCTTTCAGAAATTTACGAGGAGATCAATAAATTAGAACGCACTGAAATCGAAGAGTTCAAATACCAGAGTTATGAAGAAGGATACAGACCATTAGTGCTGTGGGCCCTTGGTTTGCTATTGTTTGATTTTGTCATGAGACAAACATGGTTTAAAAGTTTTATATAAGCAGCGTGTACGAGTTAGAGGAACCAATTTATTTTTATGTGATGGCAAGTGCCTTGGTGTGCTTGGTGCTCTTCCTGTGGCGTTTATTGTGGCAAAAAAGGGCACAACAGCGTTTTGCAACAGCAGACTCGCTTAAAAGGCTCACTCCTAGTTATTCACGGTTTAAGACGTGGCTAAAATTCACGCTTTTCGTGCTGGTGATCCTTTGCATGGCCATGGCCTTGGTCAACCCAAAGGTTGGAACCAAATTAGAAACGGTGACGCGTCAAGGGGTTGATGTTGTTTTTGCCGTGGATGTTTCTAAGAGCATGCTGGCGGAAGATGTTGCCCCTAATCGTTTGGAAAAATCACAACAATTGGTCACTCAGGTCATCAATAACCTTGTCGGTGATCGTGTTGGCATTATTGGCTATGCGGGCAGTGCTTTCCCACAGGTGCCGATCACGACTGATTTTTCTTCGGCCAAATTGTTTCTGGCTAACATGAGTACAGATATGGTCTCATCCCAAGGCACAGCAATTACCGAGGCAATATCCCTAGCCAAAACTTATTACAATGACCAGGAGCAAACCAACCGAGTTTTATTCGTCATCAGTGATGGTGAGGATCATGAGGGCAATGACGAATCGGTCATTGAACAAGCCGTGGCCCAAGGCATCCGTGTCTATACCATAGGGGTAGGCACAACCAAGGGCGCGCCCATACCCATAAAAAGAAACGGTATCTTGCAGTATTATAAGCGGGACCAAAATAACGAACAAGTCATTACCAGGCTGGGAGAGGAAACCCTTCAGGACATTGCCCGATGGGGAGGTGGCCAATACATAGACGGATCAAACACTAAGGAGGTGGTGTCGCGCGTCAAGGAGATCCTCAATTCAATGGACAAAAAGGAGTTTGAGGCCAAGCAGTTTACCGATTTTAAGGATCAATTTCAATGGTTTTTGGCCGCAGCATTATTTTTACTCATAGCAGATATTTTCTTGCTTGAGCGCAAGACTAAGTGGCTTGAGAAATTGAATTTATTTAATGAAGATGTAGCGCATGAAAAGATCTTATAACATATTCATCTTGAGCTTTGGAATGATGTTGGCCCAGATGCAGGCACAAGATCAAGCCAAAAAACTATCATCCCCGGCCATTCAAGATGCCTTGTCTTCGGCAGCTACAGCACTATATAATGGTGAATTTGCTGATGGTGAAGTGGGATACCGCAAAGCAATAGCGCTGAACGATAAGAAAATAGCAGCCTATAATTTGGGCAATGAATATTATCAAAGAGGCCAGAATCAGGAGGCCTTGATGCGGTACAGAGCATCTGCACGTGATGCCGCTACGGATCAAGAAAAGCATCGTGCTTTTCATAATTTGGGCAATGCATTTATGGCTGAAAAACAATATCAAGAAGCTGTCGAGGCTTATAAGAATGCGTTAAGAGGAAATCCTACTGATGACGAAAGTCGTTACAACTTGGCCTTAGCCAAGGAGTTACTGGAAAAAAATCCGCCACCACCATCGGATGATCAAGATCAAGATGACCAAAAGGATAAAGAACAGGAGCAAGAGCAAAATCAGGATCAAGACCAGGATAGTGATAAAGATGGTGATTCAGAAGATCAACAGGACCCTCAGGATCAAGAGGACCAAAAAGATCAAGGAAAGGATCAAAAGGATAAGGAGGGTAATGACCCGAATCAAGACAGCAAGTCGCCCCCCAAACCAAAAAATACACCAGGACAACTGTCTCCTCAGCAGGTCAAGAACCTTCTGGAGGCCATGAATAACGAGGAGAAAAAAGTGCAGGATAAAATGAATTTGCAAAAGCTAAAAGGCGCTAAAGTTAATTCGGCTAAAGACTGGTAAGATGCAAATGACAAGGATTTTAACACTACTGCTTTTATTGTTTATGGCTGCACCATTAGCTGGCCAAGTCAGTTTTGAAGCAAAAGTGAGCAAAAAACGCTTGGGCATCAACGAGCGGTTGCGTGTGGATTTTGAAATGAATGAAGACGGTGATAATTTTCGGCCACCAAGCTTTGAAGGCTTTAGAGTGTTGGGAGGGCCTAATCAATCAATCAGCAATTCTTGGATCAACGGGCGCAGGACTTATTCCAAGACCTACAGCTTTTTCTTGGCACCTCAAAAAAAGGGGGCTTTAACGATCGGACAAGCCGTCATAGAAATTGACGGCGCCCTATACAAGTCCTTGCCGATCAGTGTCGAAATCACCGAGGCCGTCAAGAGATCTGGCGACGGCGGTGATGCAGATTATTTGGCCAGTGAAAATGTTCATTTAGTGGCCGAAGTGTCAAATACAAATCCTTATTTGAACGAGGCCATTACAGTGGTCTATAAGCTCTATGTTTCAAACGAGGTCAGTATTACAGCCAATTGGCGAGAAATAGACGCCCCCAAATACGCTGATTTTTGGAGTCAATCAATTGACCAAAAAGGTCAAATGAAAATCTATGAAGGCCAATACAATGGCGCGCCCTATCGCTATGTTATATTGAGAACTACCGTGCTGTATCCTCAAAAAACAGGAACGTTAGAAATTGAACCACTCACCTTAGATGTCCCGATAGATGTCCGTTCAAACAAAAGAGATTTTATCGGACGCTTCATGATGACTCGAGTCAATAAAACTATTTCTGCGGGCCGACAAGCCATAAAGGTGAAGGAATTGCCATTGGCAGGTCAACCAGAGGATTTTTCTGGGGCTGTCGGATCATTTGACTTTGCCGTAAATACCAATAAGAAAACTTTAGATGTCGGAGAGTCTCTGGCACTTAAAGTCGGCGTGTCTGGATCTGGAAACCTCAAGCTTTTTGAATTGCCTGAGCCAAATTTCCCAGGAGCTCTCGAGGTTTATGAGCCTACACGGCAGGATAAAATCAGAACCAAATCGTCAGGAATGACAGGGTTTTTTGGTCAAGAGTACACCATTGTTCCTCAGGCTCAAGGCGCGTTCACTGTGCAACCTTTGACCTTTTCTTATTTTGATCCTAAAAAACAGACCTACATCACCAAAACATCTGAACCCGTTTCGATTGAGGTTGCTAATGGACCTGTAGCCAGCACTGAAATTGTATTGGCAGACAAGGAGTCCTCTTTAACGCAAGGGGATCTGCCGACCCAAACGGGATTCAAGTACATCAAACTCGTCACGGACTGGAAATCGATCAAATCAGCACCATTCTTTAATACCATGCGTTTTTGGCTGTGGCTATTTTTGCCTTTGGTCTTGATTCCATTATGGTTTGCCTATAAAAAATGGCACGCCAAATATTACGGCAACTCAGCGAAAAACGCCTACAGACAGACCCAGCGCTTGGCCAAAAAATACCTTTCTGAAGCCAAAGCAAAACGCGAAGATAACGCCAAGTTTTATGAAGCCTTGGAGCGGGCACTTCACAACTTTTTGAAGGCAAAATTGGACTTGTCTACAAGTGAACTGTCACAAGAAAATACTGCTCATCTTCTGACTCAGAAAGGGCTGGATCAGGAGCTTATTGCACGCTGGATCGGTCTATTCAAGCGTTGTGACATGGCGCGGTATGCCCCAAGTGCTCAAGGCGCTGCGGATCGTGATTTTGACGCCGCAAAAGAACTCATTACCCTAATTGACAAACAATTGAACTGACCATGAAAGCAAGAATTTCTTTTGGATTAATGTTGGTTTTATTGCTCTTGGCTGCAGCGCCCATATATGCGCAGGCGGATAATTATTTTGATCAGGGGAAAGAGCTATATAAAGCAGAACGTTACCGTGATGCCATCAAGCGATGGGAGGCGGTCATAACGCTTAATAAGCATTCAGCGGCGCTTTACTTTAATTTGGGTAATGCGCATTACCAACTCAATGAGTTAGGGCCAAGTGTTTACTATTATGAGAAAGCACTAATATTGGCCCCGAATGATAGAGATATTTTGTCCAACAGGAGTTTCGTTCAAAATGCGCTTGTCGACATCATCCAACCAATGCCGAAAACCCTATGGGCTAAGTGGAACGAAGGCATTACTAACTTCATGACCACTTCACAGTGGGCTGTGGCTTCGGTCTTAGGGATGATTGGGTTTGTATTGCTGTTTTTGGTCTATTCATGGGCCATAGCACCGGGGTTCAAGCGCGTCTTTTTTAGCCTTTCAATGCTTGGCTTATTTTTGAGCCTCTCCTTTGGATTACTGGCCTATAAATCCGAACAATTTATGGCGCAAAATCATTGGGCAATTGTTTTTGACCAGGAATTGACACTTCGTTCCGGCCCAAGAGTTAGTGACCCTGTATTATTTGAATTGCATGAAGGAGCGAAAGTTAAAATCATGTCAACAGACGATTCTTGGCGATTGGTCATGAGTGAAGATGGTCGAGAAGGTTGGATTTTGGCAGAATCTATTCGGGAATTATAAAAGGGCCAAGATCTATTCAATGGGCCCACTGGCTTTTTGCTCTTGGCCATGATCCTTATTGACGAGTTGTTTGATTTTTGGCCACAACGCTGGGGCTAATTTTTCAACAATGGGATAAAGCCGTGAAGCCTGAGTGGCCTCACTGAGTCGTTTTCCCTCGATAAGATGTTGTGTGTTCAGCAACCAGATACAAAAGCTAAAGAACAGTAACATTTGCAGGGTATAAACCAGCCCTCCTAACATCTTATTGAGCAAACCTAAAGCAATGAGTCCCAAAATCTTGGTGAGTGCTTTACCAATGTAATTAACAGCCAGGACAACAACTAGAAATGTGCTCACAAAACTGACCAGGCTGATGGTCCGCGCGGACCAAGAAAACCAGAGCGCTAAATAGTGTTCGCCAAAACTTGAAAAATTTAAGGCGCAATAAACGCCTAAAATCAAGCCAATCAAAGAGGCGAGTGTCGCGATTAGGCCCTTGCGGAATCCCCAAACAAATGAGATACCGATAATGACCGCAAAAAGAACATCAACTTGATTCATAGAAGGAGTTGTTTGTAAAGATAGGATTTCTTAGTAAATGGCATTAATTCGTCTTATTTTTGTCAACTTATGTCTCGAGATGCCTTGTTAAAGTCCCGCTGGGAACAGTTAGTTCAGAAGCTCAGTGCTCAGTTCTCTGATGGTGACCCCCTTGATTTAGAGGCGATCATTTATTTGGTTGGTGTTCAAGAGCTCGGACAAATTCACCGACGCTTTAAGAAAGACGAGAAACTCAACCTGATGCATATTGCCATCTGTAAATTGCTAGAACCCTATGGTTACTATGCCTTTGATTATGTCGACGACCAAGGCTGGCCTCATTACAAAATTTTGGCGCAGCTCCCACCACTCAAAGCAGGGGAACAATCTGTCCTGATGAAAGAAGCTATAGTGCAGTATTTTTTAGACCACAAAGTCCTGGATTAAGTTCTTAGAAAATCCGTATTTTTACGCCCGAAACCTTGTTCACACCATGATTGACCAGATTAAAGAGCATATTGCCAAAGTCAACTCTTTTGATACAGAATCTTCAGAAGCTCTGGAGGCTTTTCGTATTGAGTATTTAGGAAAGAAAGGGGTGCTTAATGAATTTTTTGCCGCCTTTAAAGCAGTTCCCAATGATCAAAAGAAGCAATTTGGTCAAGCGGTGAATGAATTAAAATCTGCGGCTGAGTCGCGCGTTGCACTGCTCAAGGATTCTATTGAAAAGCAAGATGTGCCACAAGGACAATATGGTGATGTGACCCGCCCTGGAATGCCTTTGCCACTGGGTGCTCGTCATCCAATTTCGTTGGTCAAAAACCGCATTATTGAAATCTTTTCGCGCATTGGTTTCAATGTCTCTCAAGGCCCGGAAATTGAAGATGACTGGCATAACTTTACTGCTTTAAATCTTCCAGAATACCATCCCGCTCGGGACATGCAGGACACTTTTTTCATCCAAACTGATCCAGACATACTCTTGAGAACACACACCTCATCTGTCCAGGTGCGATATATGGAAGAGCACAAGCCACCGATCAGAACTATTTCTCCAGGCCGCGTTTATCGGAATGAGGCCATTTCTGCGAGATCCCATTGTTTTTTTCATCAAATCGAAGGGCTCTATGTAGACAAAGAGGTAAGTTTTGCAGACTTAAAACAAACATTGTCTTATTTCACGACAGAGCTTTTTGGGACTTCAAAAATTCGATTACGGCCGTCTTACTTTCCATTTACAGAGCCCAGTGCTGAAGTTGATGTTTATTGGGGGTTAGAAACCGAGACCGATTATAAAATGACCAAAGGAACAGGTTGGTTAGAAATTATGGGTTGTGGCATGGTTGACCCTAATGTTTTGAAAAATTGTGGCATCGACCCAAACGAATACTCCGGGTTTGCCTTTGGAATGGGAATTGATAGGATTGCACTGCTGCTGCACCAAATCCCAGACATCCGTTTGCTTAGCGAAAATGACATCCGCTTTTTGGATCAATTCAAGAGCAGTCTTTAAGCCAAAAACGGCTTAGTCCAGCTTGTCCACCAGTTTCTTGAAAACCTGCTTAGGGGATTTGCCTTGGTACAGGATGTTGTACACGGCATCGATAATAGGTGTCTTGGCCTTTTTCGATCCTTTATTTTCATTGAGCTGATAGGCACTGTTCACGGCATAGTAACCTTCCGCAACCATATTCATTTCCATCATGGTACTCTTGACGGTGTATCCTTTGCCGATCATGGTGCCAAACATGCGGTTGCGGCTAAAAAGGGAGTAGCCTGTAACCAATAGATCACCGAGATATGCCGAACCGTTTATGTTGCGTTTCATATGGTGCACTTTTTTGACATAGCGTTTCATTTCTCGGATGGCGTTACTCATCAAAACACTCTGAAAATTATCGCCATAACCCAGTCCATGAGCAATACCAGCAGCTAATGCATAAATATTTTTGAGCATTGCTGCGTATTCTGTTCCAATGATATCGTCGCTTGTGGTGCATTTGATATAGGCGCAACTCATGGCATTACTCAGTTGTATTGCTCGGGCTGAATCCATACAGGCGATGGTCAAATAAGAGAGTCGCTCAAGTGCTACTTCTTCTGCATGGCAAGGGCCTGTAACCACCCCGATACAATCCATTGGGATCTGGTAACGACTGTTCAAGTGCTCGCCGACGATGAGATTGCTCTGAGGCACAATCCCTTTTATTGCAGAAAAAAAGCCTTTGTTCTTGAGAGAGACCGTGATTTTTTGCAATTCTGACTCTATGAATGCAGAAGGAATGGCGAAAATAATGGTTTGCGTGCACGCGACAATTTCGTTGATGTCATCGCTCATTAGAAGTTGATCAGTGTTGAATTCAACGGAACTCAGATAATTGGGATTATGATTCTCTGTGGTGATGTGCTCGATGGCAGCAGTATTGCGCATATACCAACCGACACATTCTTGAGTTTCACAAAGTATTTTGACAATAGCTGTGGCCCAGCTACCGCCGCCAATAACGCCAAAAGTGGGCTGAGGTTTGGTTGTTTGATCAATCATGGAACCAAATTTACACAAATAGTCATTGATACAGACACTTGGTTTTGTTTTTTCAAACTACCATAGGCTGAGGGTTGCTGGATGAGCGGCAAAATAAAGTTTAACATTTGATTGTGATTTACTGCACAATCTCAAACCACTAATGGCCGTTATCATTATGTTATTAGAAATATTGCCTTTACGGCAAGTCTAAAAGTTGTAATTTTTTTGGTTAGTTAGTTAAATCCGTCTCTTGTGTTGAGTCACATGAGGCGGTTTTTTTATTTGTAGAAGTTCATCTCGTCGATATAGGTCCAAACAGATTCTGGAAGCATAGGCCTTATATCTTGACCCGATTTTATGGCCTGACGAATGAAGGTTGCTGAAATCTCAAATATAGGAGCCTCTAATCGATGAATCTGGCCGGTCAAATTAATCTCTTTGGTCTTGAGACCGCTGACGCGTCGCGGATAGACGTAAAGTGGAAAATGGTCAAGAATCCATTGGTAATTCTTCCACTTATGAAAATTATATAAATTATCCTCGCCGAGAATCAAGGCAAACTGATGCTCAGGATACCGCTCTTGAAGATGCGCGAGTGTTGTTGTGGTATAATTTGGTTGGGGCAGATCAAATTCGACACGACTGGCTTTGAGTTGGGGGTATTTTTCAATGGCCTGCTCCACAAGGGCTGCACGATGTATATCAGGAAGTAGGCTCTGCTTGGATTTCATAGGATTGAGCGGTGTGATGACGAACCAGACCTGGTCCAGTCCACCAAATTCAGCAAAATAGTGGGCAAGATTCAAATGACCTACATGTATAGGATTGAAGGTGCCAAAGAATAGGCCTATGGTTTTACTGTTGACCGCCATCAGTTAATGTGATTGATGATGAGGGTTTTGGCCTGTGCCACGGTTGCTGTCAAATCATCATTGATCAAGGAGTGGTCAAAATTATCGGATTGTTCGATTTCTTGTGCGGCCTTAGCCAAGCGCATCGAAATTTTTTCGGGCGCATCTGTTCCACGAGATTCCAAACGCCGCTGAAGTTCTTGAATGCTGGGAGGCATGACAAAAAGGGCGAGGGTTTCTTGTGGAAATGCTTTTTTTATGGCGAGCCCCCCTTTGACATCAACATCAAAAATGACATTGATTCCTTTTTCTCTCAAGGCATTGACGTGGGACAATAGCGTACCATAAAAGTGTTCGGGATAAACCTCTTCCCATTCAAGAAAATCACCAGAGTCTATCTTAGCGCGAAACTCCTCAGGGGATAAGAAAAAATAGTCGATGGTGTTGCGCTCATTCGCTCGAGGTGCTCTCGAAGTCGCAGATATCGAAAAGGACAGGTTGAGGGCATTGTCTTGGAGCAATTGGCGTACAATCGTGGTTTTGCCACTGCCAGAGGGCGCCGAAAACACAATAAGTCTGCCTAAAGAACTCATTACAAAACGTTTAGTGCTTGTTCTTTTATTTTTTCGAGTTCGTCTTTCATTTGAACCACAGCTTGTTGCATGGGCGCAAAATTTGATTTGGAGCCTATGGTGTTGATCTCTCTGCCAATTTCTTGAGTAATGAACCCCAACTTCTTACCATTAGAATCTCCTGAAGCAAGTGCTTCTAGGAAATAATTAAGGTGGTTGTCCAATCGGACAAGTTCTTCTGTAATGTCATATTTTTCGAGATAATAAATCAGTTCTTGTTCGAAGCGATTTTTATCAATATTCTGCTCAAGATCGGTCAAGGCCTTAGTCAAGCGCTCCCTTACATTGGGAATCCGTTGGCCATCTAATGCTTTGATATGGATCAACAATTGACCAATGGCACCAATACGCTGCTTGAAATCGTTTTCGAGGACAAGTCCTTCATCTCGACGGTATTTGATCAGTTCATTTATGGCTTGATCAACAGTCTCGAAAAGTTGCACAAAAAGAGTTTCGTCTGGTTCTTCATGTTCGGTCTTGAGCGCATCAGGCAAACGAATGGCCATCTTTAAAAAGTCGATATCCTCACCAGGGGCAAGGTGTTTGAGTTGCTCCATATAGGAAGTGATGAGCTCATTATTCAGTCCTGTTTTTGACGCACTGCCTGTAGACTCAATAAATATTGATACATCAATCTTCCCGCGTTGCAGACTTTTGGCGACTAGATCTCTTATTTGAAGTTCTTTTTCTCTGTACGCACCTGGCATTCTCGTATTGAGATCAACACCCTTGCTGTTGAGAGATTTTATTTCAACAGTCAATTTTTGCGAGGGCAATTGCAAAACACTTTTGCCAAAGCCAGTCATAGAATAGATCATATCACCAAATTATTTATCACAAAGGTACACAATATCAAATAGGACTTTGTGCTTATTTCCGATTCCCTTTTTTATCGAAGTGCTGATTAAGATAGCGCTCAGTGAAAAAAATACTGGACAAAATCAGCGCGGTATTGCCAATACAAACACCTAAAAAATTATATTCAGGAAGCACAAAATAAAAAACCACAGGAAAGCCAAAACTCCAAAGAGATACCTTCATCATGATTTTCATAGAGAAAGAGTTGGCTGCATCCCAAACGTCCTGATTGGCCATAGATCGCTGAGTTCTGTAACCATAAAAATGGTTTATTTTTTTTGGAGGATATGTTTTGGCCACCCAAAAAAGAGCGAGCATGAAAAGGCAATAGCCCACACCAAAGAGCAGTTGTTTTTCCGGTGAAAAGTCTTCTGAACTAAGGACCAACAAAACATTGGCAGGCAAAGCAAACAACTTTAATAGTCCAAGCATATTAATTCAGGCGCTTGATTTTGATATTACGGTATGACACCATATCTCCATGATCTTGCAGGCCGATATGGCCCGTGGCGAACTGGCCAAAAACCGGCCAATCGGCAAATTTTGATCCGGCGACCATAGCCTCCCATTCAGGGCCGTGTAAGGGAAATGTCACAATCACTTCGCCATTCATGCTGCTGGTGCCCTGATTGGCTTCTTGATCGATGCGTATGACTACTTGGTTCCATTGTCCTGCTGGATGGGTAAAGTCTTGGCTCGGCGCAATCATGTCATATAGGGCTCCGGCTGTGTGTTTTCCTTCACCAACAAAAGCATCTGGGTGGCGCTCATTATCCAAAACTTGAATTTCCGGCCCGGATTGATACGCTTCTGGATATTCTGGGTTTTCATGAACCCCCCAAAAAATACCACTATTACCCCCTTCTGCAATATTCCATTCTAGTGAGAGTTCAAAACTTGTATACGTGTTTTTGGTGATGATATTCTGACCGCCCTCTTTGCCTGGAGTAAAGACCAAAGCATTTTCTACAATAGACCATTGCTCTGACATACCAGGTTTGAGGTATCCACGCCATTGATCGAGAGTTGTCCCATCAAAAAGGGTTTCCCACTGGCTCTGAGGCGCCTCTTGTTCTAAAGGGATTTCTTTGGTCATTGATGATTTGTTTGTGTTTTGGCAAGAAGCGGTCAAAGCCAAGATTAATGAGAGCGACAATAGAGTTTTCATAAAGATAATTTAGTTGAATCAGTTTAGTGGGCGCACCCAAATGTTTCTGTAGGAGACCCCACTATGGTCATTGTGGTCTTGCAGTTTTATGGGTCCTGGTCCGTGGGCACTAACCTTTGGCCAGCCAATATATTCTGTGGTTCCTTCAAGGTGAAAATGATCTTGAATTAATACGCCATTGTGCAAAACTGTGATGTTTGGGGGGAGACTCATCAAGCCTTGTGGGTTAAATTCAGGGGCGTGGTAAATGATGTCATAGGTGTTCCAGGATCCTGTCGGTACAGAGGCCATAACCAGAGGAGGGGATTGTTTATAAAGAGAGCCCACCATACCATTGACGTAGGTTGGATTGTCATTATTGTCCAAAACCTGGACTTCATAACGATTTTGAAGGTATACCCCGCTGTTGCTTTTGGCCTGACCGTTTGCGGTATTTTCAGGGCTGCTGCGCCATTCGATATGGAGTTGTACACTGCCAAAATCATCCTTGGTTTGAATATCACCAGTACCATTGGCTACGGTCATGCTGCCATCGGGGTTAATGGTCCATTTTGCTGCAGAACTGTCTGCCGCAGAAATCCAACGATCTAAATGATTTCCATCAAATAAAATGATAGCGTCACTGGGCGCTCCATTTTGTCCACTAGGGTCAACTTGATCCGGGACTGGGCTCCAAACTTCTGTTTCTTCAGGGGTTGTTGGCTCTTGAATGCTCGCAGGTGATTCTGAGGAAGCGTGTTCTGGACCTTTGCCGCAGGCTATGAGCAAGGCGCTAAGACTGATCAATGTATAGTTGAATAGGGTCATATTTTTTCAGGTTAATTGTACAATCTTTATTGCAGGCCTAAAATCTTTTTGAGGCGCTCGTGGTCAATTTCTGCGCCAGCAAAATCATCAAATCGTTTATGGGTCACCTCTATGATTCGGTCTTGAATGAATTTAGCCCCTTCTCTTGCCCCTTGCTCAGGACTTTTAATCACGCATTCCCACTCCATTACTGCCCAAACATCACAACCGTATTCGGTGAGTTTGCTAAAGACCGATTTGAAGTCTATTTGACCATCACCTAATGATCTGTAGCGCCCAGCACGATCTTTCCAGTCGCCATAACCGCCAAATGCCCCTCGCTTGCCATCGGGTAAAAATTCACTGTCTTTGACGTGGAAGGCTTTGATAAATTCGTGGTAATGATCGATATAAGCCAGATAATCGAGTTGCTGCAGCACAAAATGGCTTGGGTCATAGAGAATATTGACGGCTTTGTGATTTCCGGTGGCTTCTAAAAAGCGCTCAAAAGTAACCCCATCATGCAGGTCTTCTCCAGGGTGAATTTCGTAGCAAACAGCCACACCGTTTTCCTCAAAGGTATTAAGTAGCGGCATCCATCGATCAGCCAATTCCTTGAATCCCATTTCGACAAGACCATTTGGCCGCTGTGGCCATGGGTGCCAAGTGTGCCAAAGCAAAGAACCACTGAAAGTAGCATGCGCCCTAAGGCCTAAATGTCCACTAGCCTTGGCGGCGGATATGAGCTGTGCTCGAGCCCACTCAGTACGCTTTTTTGGGTTGTTTTTACAGTCCTCTGGCGCAAAATTGTCAAACATGAGATCATAGGCAGGGTGAACTGCGACAAGTTGCCCCTGAAGGTGGGTCGAAAGCTCAGTAATCTCCAAGCCATAGCTGTTTATTTTGCCTTTCAGTTCGTCGCAATAAATCTTGCTTTCACCAGCCAATGTCAAGTCAATTAATCTCGATTCCCACGTGGGGATTTGAATCCCTTTATAACCTAAATCAGCAGCCCACTGGCATAAGCCTTCGAGGCTATCGAATGGGGGTTTATCGTCCATAAATTGAGCGAGAAATACAGCAGGCCCTTTTATCGTTTTCATCATGTTGTATTATAAGCTTTTCCAGATATTGCCCTCTCTGTGAGAGGCCACGGTCGTTTCAATAAATTTCATGCCGCGAACACCGTCGGTCATGCTCGGAAATTCGCCCGGCTCATACTGTTGCTCGCGCACAGCTTTGGCCATACCTTTATAGATATTGCCCATCGCATCAAAAATGCCTTCAGGATGCCCTGGAGGTAATTTAGTTCCGTCTAAAGAAAAGGCTGAATTATATGAATGCCCGGGTTTTAAAACCTGTGCCGGTTGGTCGTCTTTGAGAAAGTGTAAATAATTTGGGTTTTCTTGAGCCCATTTCAACGCTCCTTTCTGCCCATAGATGGCTATGGTGAAGTTATTTTCTTCGGCCGTTGCGATCTGACTTGCACGCAGTACACCTTTGGTGTGCGGTCCGAGGCGCAGTAAAACAGTACCATCTATATCCATCTGATTGTCTTCGTACAGATGGTTAAGGTCTGCCAAAATAGACTGAACTTCCAGACCGGTAACGTATTCGAGCATTTGATAGGCATGTACACCGATGTCTCCCATACAACAACTAATACCAGATTTATCCGGCTGCAAGCGCCATATGGCTTGCCGCTTTTGCTGATCGTGAATGATCGGATTGATCCAGCCTTGATAATATTGTGCATCAACTTTCTGAATAGTGCCAATGGCACCATCAGCGATCATGCTCTTCATTTGACGCACCATAGGATAACCTGTGTAGGTATGGGTCAACGCAAAATGAACTTGGTGTTTTTGATGTAATGCGGCCAAAACTAATGCTTCATCATGAGTCATGGTCATTGGTTTTTCACAAATCACATGAAAGCCATTTTCCATGAGTTTTTTGGCCATAGGAAAATGAAGAAAATTTGGCGTAAGTACCGAGAAAACTTGGATGCGGTCGTCAATGGGTCTTTTGAGCTCTTCAGCCATCATGCTGTCGAAATCTTTATAAATGCGCTCCAGCGGCAGGCCAATTTCTTCGGCAAAAGCCTTGTTGGCCTCAAAATCCGGATTAAAAACAGCTCCGGTCAAGGCATAAGCGTCAAACATAGAGGCCGCAACGCGGTGCAGCACACCAATCAATGAATCACCGCCACCACCAAGGACACCCCAACGTATTTTTTTACTCATAATTTATTCTTTGTAATCGATAGATTCATTTTTAAAAAACAACGCAAAAAGAACAAATACGGCAACGGCAAATAATGCTGGCATTTGCCAAATTGCCGTCCAGTCGTGGCCTTGACCAACGATGTGCGTGTCTGTTATTTTACCAGCAACATAGAATCCAATAAGCATTCCCACCCCATAGGTGGCAAGCGTTATGAGGCCTTGAGCAGCACTCTTGACCTTTTCTCCAGCTTTACTGTCGGTATAGATTTGCCCTGACACAAAAAAGAAGTCATAACAGATGCCGTGCAGGGCAATCCCAAAGAGCAGCATGAATGCTAATTCCCCCGAATTGCCATAGGCAAAGAGTATGTATCTAATGGTCCATGCCAACATGCCGACTAAAATCGTTGTTTTGAAGCCGAATTTTTTGAAAAAGTACGGCAACAAGAGCATGAACAAAACTTCTGAAATTTGGCCTATTGTCATTTTCCCTGTGGCATTCTCTACGCCAATTTCGGATAAAAATGGATTAGCATTTTGGTAATAGAACGCCAAGGGGATACAGATGAGGATAGAGGAAATGAAAAAGATCAAAAAATTACGGTCCTTGAGGAGCTTGAGCGCATCTAGACCCAAAATATCACCTATGGATAAGCGACTGCCGTCATTGGCTTGTGGTGGTGTCTTGGGCAGCAAAAAGCTAAACAACCCGAGGATTGCTGAGGCGCCCGCGACCATAAGAAAAGTATTTTGCAGCATGCCCTTGTCTCCGGCAATTTCTGGGTTTGGATCCCAGTGGAAGAGGAAACTAATGGCTAAGCCTGCCACAATCCAACCTACAGTACCCCACACACGAATCAATGAAAAATCTTTTGCAGGATCTTTCATTTGGTTAAATGACACGGAGTTGACAAGTGCCAAAGTCGGCATGTAAGCAATCATATACCCTAATACGTAGGGATAAAACGCAGCAAAATCTGTAGCCAAATACATTTGATACATCAAAACAGCGCCAATCAAGTGAAGCACCCCCAAAATGCGTTCGGCATTAAAAAAGCGATCAGCGATCAGACCAATGATAAAAGGAGCGATAATGGCACCCCAAGATTGGGTAGAATAGGCCATTGCCGTTTCGGCGCCGGTTGCGCCTAAATTATTACCCAAAAAAGTACCCATGGTCACAAACCATCCCCCCCAAATAAAAAACTCGAGGAACATCATGAACGAGAGTTGAAAACGTGTCGTTGATTTCATATCGATCGGTTATTAGTGAATGAGTGTTTTTTCGATGAGTGCCTTGGTCGCAGCCATTCCTGGTAAGGGATCTGCATCTGGACCTTCAAATTCAACGCCGATAAAGCCAGAGAACCCTGAGTCTTTCACAATGTTGAGGATGCGTGGAAAATCCATAGAGGTCTCATTGCCGGACTCATCAAAGGCATAAGACTTGGCCGATACCCCATGAGCATATTGCATGAGTTCTTCAATTCCTTTATATCGGTCATATTCCTCAACACATGGAGCGCCCCAGCGGGCATCATTTTCACGTCTCAAACAAAAGTTGCCAAAATCTACGAGCGTCCCACAGTTGTCCATGCCGACCTCTTGCATGACCCGCGCGAGCAGTTTGGCATCACTAGAAAATCCGCCATGATTCTCTACCAAAACTGAGATGTTTTGCTCGGCGGCATAAGTACTCAAGGCTTTTAGAGAACGGACAGAGTTAGTGACCCAGGCGTCAGCTTCATCGGAGCCAAAAAGATTGACACGAATCGCATGACAGCCCAAGAAAGCCGCAGCGTCAACCCATTTTTTGTGATTTTCTACAGCCTCAGTCGTAGTGGCTTCGTCGTCTAAAGAAAGATCGCCTTCTCCGTCGACCATAATCAATACATTGGTCATGCCTAAAGAATCACTTCTGTGCTTGAGTTCTTTCAGGACGGCCTCAAGCCCCTGCTCTTTCAAGGGGTAATTTACTTGATCCCCGACATAAAGGTGATTGACATATTCAAGGCCGGTATACCCTAGATCTTTTGCTACAGCAGCAAAATCCATTGGATCCATGCTTCCCTCCCAAATCTGGTTGTGGATGGACCACTGTGCGAGAGAGATATTAAACTCTTGAACTGTCGCGGTATCATCCATTTCTTCCGCGGGCTTGTTGGGTTGATTATTACAACTGGCCAACATGAAGCAAGCAAGTAAAAGGGACATAAATCGATGTGTCATAAGGTCTCATTATTAAATTGGTTAATTAGGTGTTCTAAGATAAATCTTTTTTTGGTGAAAAAGTTTGAATCTCATGCCAGAACTCGTCAAAGCATTATTCGAAAACGTTTTCGTTTATAAAATCAACATCATTAAAGGTCGTTTTGCTTGTATTATCGAGAAATTTACATGAAATTCGAGTGTTCCATTTGAGGAGCATACTCCTTGCGTCTTGAAAAAGGAAAGAATAACGACCTTAACAAATAACTTAATAATGACATATCCAAATCAGCAGTTCGACGCCATTGTGGTGGGTTCTGGAATCAGTGGAGGTTGGGCCGCAAAAGAGCTTTGCGAGAACGGCCTAAAGACCTTAGTCCTCGAGCGAGGAAGAATGGTGAAGCATATTGAAGACTACCCTACAGCCAATCTGGATCCATGGGATCTTGAGTTCAGAGGCCGTCAGTCGGTTGCTGATCAGAAAAAACAAGTGAAGCAAGCCAGAACGGGTTATACGACAGATGCGGTCTCGGCCCATTGGTTTGTAGATGACCTCGTGCATCCTTATAACGAAGTGAAGCGTTTTGATTGGATTCGGGGTTATCATGTAGGGGGTCGTTCGATTATGTGGGGCCGCCAGTCCTACAGATTGAGTGAATATGATTTTGAGGCCAATAAGAAAGAAGGCATTGCGGTTGATTGGCCAGTCCGCTACAAAGACATCGCGCCTTGGTATGATAAAGTCGAAGAGTTTATTGGCGTGAGTGGTGAAGCATTGGGCAAAGATGTATTGCCCGATGGCGTGTTTTCGCCACCGATGGAGCTCAATTGTGCTGAGCGTGATTTGAGAGAGAAAATTGAAAACTCCTATGATGATGGTCGTGTCTTGACTATTGGTCGTGTCGCCCATATCACAGGAGATAAAGCGCATGAAGGGCGTTCTAATTGTGTTTACCGTAACCGTTGCGTTCGTGGATGTCCTTTTGGTGGTTATTTCAGCAGTGTTTCCTCGACACTTCCCGCTGCGGAGCGTACCGGTAACATGACTTTGAGACCAAATTCAATCGTGCATGAAGTGATTTATGATCCGCAAACCCAAAAGGCAACTGGGGTGCGCGTTATTGATGCCGAAACAGGAGAAAAAATGGTTTTTGAGGCTAAGGTCATTTTCCTTTGCGCTTCGGCCATTGCCACAGCAAGTATTCTATTGCAGTCCAAGAGTGATCGATTCCCTAATGGTATGGGTAATGATTCGGGAGAAGTAGGTCATAATATCATGGACCACCATTTCAAAGCAGGTGCCTTTGCCGAGGTAGATGGTTTTGAAGATCAGTATTTCAAAGGACGCCGTCCTAACGGCATCTATATTCCGCGTTTTAGAAATATAGGGGGCAACACAGATCAGGCGACGTTCAAACGAGGCTACGGTTATCAAGGCGGTGCCTCTCGTGGCAACTATGGTGATTCTATTGCCGAGATTGGCTACGGTGCTGACCTCAAAGATGTGGTAAGTCGTCCAGGTAAATGGAGCATGACCCTGATGGGGTTCGGTGAATGTTTGCCTTATCACGAAAACAAAATGGAACTGAATTATGACAAAACAGACCAATGGGGTCTGCCGACCATTACTTTCGATGCAGAATGGAAAGAAAATGAGTACGAGATGCGTAAGGACATGGTGCAACAAGCTATAGAAATGTTAGAAGGTGCGGGCTACACGAATGTCCGTCCGTGGGACGACCCAGGAGCGCCTGGATTGGGCATACATGAGATGGGCACTGCGCGTATGGGGCATGATCCAAAAACCTCGGTCTGTAATGCCCACAATCAACTGCACACTGTGCCTAATGTATATTGTACTGACGGGTCTTTCATGACCTCTGCCAGTTGCGTGAACCCATCATTAACCTATATGGCCTTTTCGGCCCGTGCTGCTGCTCATGCTGCGGCACAACTTAAAAAAGATGCCTAATGAATAGAAGACAAGCCTTACGAAATATTGGATGGGGAAGTGGTGCTTTAGTGGCCACTCCTGCCATCTTGAGTTTGCTGCAAAGTTGTCAACAGAATCCCGGATTCTCTCCGGTGTTCTTAAGCGAGGGTCAAGGCCACGCCTTAAAGACGATGGTAGATCTCATTTTGCCCGATGAACCAGGTTCTCCTGGAGCTGTCGCTATGGGTGTTCACAAATTCATGGATCTTTATTGGCATGAAGTTTTGGTTTCAGAAGCAGACTTGCCCGAATTGGAAGATGAATTCACTAAAGTACCCGAAAGCCGTCAACAAAAAAGTGTTCGCGAAGGATTTGCCGCACTACAGACCGTTTTTCAAGCAGAATTTGGTAAGGATTTAGAATCGGGATCCTCCGAAGACTTTGATGGGTTACTGGCAAAATATCTGAAGTCAGAAAAGGTGCCAGAAGGTGATTCTGCCGCTGGCCCTGAGCAATTGACCTATGGTTTGCTCACCAGTATTCGCGGACAGGCCATTTGGGCATGGAAACGCATGGAGGTTATTGGCGAAGAAGTGCTGTGGTATGATCCAGTGCCCGGTGTCTATCAGGGCTGTATTCCAACTAGCGAAGCAGGCAATGGAAAAGTGATGTCGCTTTAGACAAAATTTATATGTTCAAGTAAAAAAAGGAGCTCGAAAGAGCTCCTTTTTTTACTTTTTTTTACCTGATCAGCTGTTTCACATTCTTGAACGCTCCGTCGAAGCGTCGTCAGAAAGTTCAGGGCTGAGGCTCGTGGTCAAAGGACTTTATTGCGCGGCTTCGCGCACAATGAGTTGTCCTCTCATCATAGAGGAATGTCCTGGAAAACTACAGATAAAATCGTAGACACCAGGCTCAGGAGCGTCAAAGGTGATCATGTCACTTTGCCCTCCTCCTAGCATTTTGGTGTGGGTGATGACTTCTGCACCCTCATTAGGAATCCAATCAGTTGGTGCGCCAGCGGCTGCAGCTTGATTGGCAAAAGCAACAATATTAGTCCCCTCTTTGAGCAGAACAAAATTATGGCCCATAATGCGTTTTTCCATCTTGCCGACATGGCGAAAGGTCAATTTGATGGGTTGTCCAGCAGTGGCCTCTAGGGTCTTCTTGTCGAATTGCATGGCATCATTGCCGGATAAGGCCAAAACCGTAGTGTTGGATTGTGTTACTTCTTTGGCAGAGGTACCGCCTATTTTGAGGGATTCTTTTTTCTGAGGCGTTTCACCACAAGAAAAACAAGTGACTGCTGCTAACATTAGAATGAACCAAGACTTCATATTTTAAATTTTTTGGGTTAAAAACTCGAGCGCACGGGTCTCACTATAGTAAATATTGGAGGGGGTATAAAAGCCCACATGTCCTCCGTGTTTTGGGGTTTCAAGATAAATATTTTTGGCGGCCTTCGCAAACACAATGGGCAAGCACTCTTTGGACAAAAAGGTGTCGTTTTGGGCATTGAGTATCAATGTCGGGCACTTGATATTAGGCAGCCAATTGATCGGACTGTTGGCCGTGTAATAGGCTTGTCCGCTGTCATAACCATGGACCGGCGCCGTGTAAACATTATCGAAGTCCATCAAGGAGTGAACAGACCTCATGGCATGGAGTTTCAGCGCTTTGGGAAACTGTCGCTGCTTGCGGCGGTATTTTTTTTTGAGTGTTTGGAGAAAGGCAATTTGATAGATACGGTTGTCAGGTTTGGCCAGGCGTTCCATAGATGCGCTAAGATCTAGTGGAGTCGAAATCGCAATGGCCCGATTAATGTGCGTATGGTGCCCCATTTCCTTTCCGAGATAATTCAACAGCAAACTGCCTCCCAGACTGAAACCGATGGCATTGAGTTGAGTATACTTTTTTGTCGTGATCAGGTGGTGCATCACATCTTCTAGGTCATCTATTTTACCCGCATTATAGGACACAAGGCGTTCATTCATTTGGCCAGAACATCCCCGAAAATTCATGGCACAAACATCGTATCCTGCCGCCAATAGGATATGCGCTTGTCCCACGACATAGGAGCGCTGGGCGTTACCCTCAAGGCCATGAAGTAAAATCACAAGGCCTAAAGTTTTTTTTGGGGCATAAGACCAGTCTAAATCAATAAAATCTCCATCCGACAAACGGATCCGTTCCCGATCGTATGCCACAGGAGGCATCCGTCTCAATTTGGCAGAATAAATAGTCGATAAATGACCACTTTTGAGCCAGCCTTTTAAGCAATACGAAGAGGGAATATGGGGCATTTTTTGAACGAGAAATTAATGTCTAAATTTACGGCAAAATATAAGACATGTACACAAAAAAATTTGAAATGAGGTGGAGTGATATCGACTCAAACCTGCACTTGAGAAACAGTGCTTATGTGGATTATATGAGCCATACGCGCATGAGTTATTTTGCGCAAAAAGGTATTTCTCAAGCCAAGCTTAGTGAATTATCATTGGGGCCTGTGGTCTTGCACGAACACATTCATTATTTCAAAGAAGCCTTGGCAGGAGGTCCTGTAACGGTGTCGTTAGCCCTCACAGGCCATTCAAAAGATGGCGTTTTCTTTTCCTTTGTACACAACTTCTACGATGACAAAGGCCGCAATATAGCACGCTGTCGGATGCTCGGGGCCTGGATTGATTTAAAATCCCGTAAACTGACCCCACCAATGGCCGAAATGTGGTCCTTTTTGGCAGAAATCCCAAAGGCGGAAAACTTTAAAGAGCTCACCAAAGAAGACCTTAGGACCTTTGGTGAATATCCGGAAGACTTAAGCATTTAGGCCCGTAAAGGTTTTCGGCTGCTGAGGTAAACGCCAGCAAAAATGAAAAGCGCGGCAAAAATGCGCACTGCATTCAAGTGGTCTGCACCAGAGGCCACAGCAACGATAGTGGCAATAATGGGTTGCAAATAAATAAATGCCCCGATGGTCGAAGGGCTGAGTTGTTTTAAGGCAAAAATATTAAATAAGTAGGTCAAAACTGTCGTTGCTACGACTACGAAACTGAGTTGCCCAATAACGTCAAAATCCAAGCTCGTCCAGGCGACCTCTGTAAATTCTTGATACCCTAAAGGAATATTCAGAAAAACAGCAATCAGAAAAAAATATTTCATCAGCGTGATGGCGTGGTATTGATGGGTCAGTGGTTTGACTAGAATCAGATAAATGGAGTACGACAGGGCATTGAGCATAAAATAAATATTGCCCAACGGAATATTTGGTGCGTTGGTCTGTGTTTGCACGTCCAGAAGCACAAGGCCTATAGCCCCTGCTAATCCGATAAAAATACCGGTGGCCTTGAGTGCACTGATGCGTTCTTTCAAAAATATCCGTCCCAGAACAAGCAGGATTACGGGCACCAATGTGATGACAACAGAAGAATTGATCGGCGTGGATAATTCCAGACCTTTAAAAAAGGACGTCATGTTGATGGACATGCCGAAAAGGGCGCACCATAAAAAAAGCAATCGGTCTTTTTTCTTTAAACGTTCCTTAGGAAAAAATTGAGCAATCAGCCAGAAGAGCAATGCCGCTCCGGTTACCCGCAGCAGAATGAAGGCATGCGGCCTGATGACATCGGGCATCAGGCCTTTGGCGATGGTGTGATTAGCGCCATAAATAATGCTCGCCCCAGAGGCTGCCATAAGCGCCAAAGCCCGTAAATTAATGTTCCGCTTCAAGATGTGCGATTAAATTTTCTATAGTGCTTTTTGCTGATCCGATAAATAGGGCTTCGCCTACCACGATAACGGGCCGTTTTAGAAAAGTATAATGCTCTAAGAGCAACGACCTGTAGCGGTTTTCATCGAGTACTTCGTTTTGCAACTGCCGTTCTTGAAAAAGCTTAGCACGACGACTGAAAAGCGCGCCAAAAGAACCACTCAGCGTTTTGAGCATGACCAAATCTTCAGGAGTCAATGGATTTGTTTTGAGGTCTTGCAATTCAAAATCACTTGAGAGATTTAAAGTCTTTATGATCCGCTTGCAGGTGCTGCAACTGCTCAGGTAATAAACTTTTTTCATGGAAAATATTTTGGGTTTAAATAGGCCAGGATTTTATTCCAAGGCAATTGCCCGGTTGGTTGGACAAATTTTTTTCCTTGTGACGCACTTGTGGATTGGTCAATAACCACCAGACCGTAAGTATTGAATCCGATAGATTTATTTTGTTGCCAATACTCATATTGCTTTTGCACAGTGACCAAACCGATTGAAGAAAACAGCTCAAGCGCGTTGGTTTGTTGGCCCAGTATGGTCGTTAGGGCTTCTTTTTGTGCCACAAGATCATCCAAAGAAATGAGCTGTCCTGTGCTTGTATCGACTGAGACATACGCCGTCTTACTTTTTTTGGCATCAATCGCCGTGTTGAATTGCGCGGTAAATTTGAGTGTGACCATGGCGTGATTACTGAAGGTGACATCAGCCGCCAGTCTTCCGCTATAGTTATTGCGGTGGGTCAGCTCGGGTTGATAGTCTTTGGCCATTAAGAGATATTGATCAAGGGCTTGTGTGATCTCTGTGGCTGTAGGGCTGCTGTCGTCGCCCATAAATAAGGTGGATCTGATCCAATCTGTGATGAAAAGATTGATTTTTTTTGCCACAACAGTATCTCCGCTAAAAACGGGAAAAGTCACCTGCAGATCAGGACAGCCGCCATCGCGACACATGGCGCGGTTTTCTGCATTAAGACTCTTCAAAACATGAGTCACCTGGGGTGGGTTTTGACAGCCATTAAAGAGCAATAAGCTGAAGCAGAATAAAATGTATTTCAGTGAAGGCATCAGTTAAAAATACAATAGTTTTTATAATGAATCAGGAATCATGTATTTTTGTTTCCTTGACATCAAAAGCTATGAAATTCAACACCAAAACTATTCACGGCGGACAACAACATGACCCAGCATATGGCGCAGTCATGCCACCAATTTATCAAACCTCTACCTATGCGCAAACCACCCCTGGAGGGCACAAGGGTTTTGAGTATTCTAGAACCCATAATCCGACTAGGGCTGCCTTAGAAGCCGCTTTTGCTAGCATAGAAAACGGCGGTTATGGCTTGGCTTTTGGGAGTGGTCTGGCTGCGATTGATGCAGTAATGAAATTATTAAAGCCAGGTGATGAGGTGATTTCGACCAATGATTTGTACGGAGGGACCTACCGTCTTTTCACCAAAATATTTGAGCCGTTTGGCATAAAATTTCATTTTGTCGGGATGGCTGATATGCCGACCATAGAGGCGCACATCACGGCCAATACCAAATTGATATGGGCTGAGACACCTACCAATCCTATGATGAATGTCATTGACATCAAAGCCTGTGCTGGTATCGCCAAGAAGTACGGATTGCTTTTGGCTGTAGACAACACCTTCGCGTCTCCGTATTTACAGCAGCCTTTAGACCTTGGAGCAGATATGGTCATGCATAGTGCAACCAAGTATCTTGGCGGTCATAGTGATGTAGTTATGGGCGCTCTAGTGGTCAACGACAAAGCACTGGCCGATCGACTTTATTTTATTCAGAATGCAAGTGGTGCAGTTTGTGGGCCTCAGGATAGCTTTCTTGTACTGCGCGGACTCAAAACCTTACATGTGCGGATGCAGCGCCATTGCGAAAATGGTCGCGCAGTTGCCGCATACCTCAAAAACCACCCCAAAGTAGAAAAGGTCTATTGGCCAGGATTTGAGGACCACCCTAACCATGAGGTCGCGCGGACGCAAATGAAGGATTTTGGTGGTATGATTTCGTTTGTCACTAAAGGCAATAATTACGAAAGCGCCATACAAACAGTAGAGCGCTTAAAGATTTTTACTTTGGCAGAGAGCTTGGGAGGCGTAGAAAGCCTTGCTGGTCATCCGGCAAGTATGACCCACGCCAGTATTCCTAAAGAGGAGCGCGAGAAAACAGGTGTTGTGGACTCCTTGATCCGCTTGAGTGTTGGTATCGAAGATGCCGATGACTTGATCGCAGATTTAGCTCAAGCACTGGCCTAACTCTTTTGACAAGGCCACGTCAAAGCATCAGTTCAGGTAGAAAACACCACCAAAATTGATCCAGAAAATCCAATCATTTGCCTTGTTTTCTGGTACGGAAACACCATTATTTAAACCAAGCGCCTGAGTATTGAATTCAATCTGGGGGTTGAGTCCGTCAACCCAATTGGAAAAATAATACTGCCAACGCCAATCTAAAAGCAGATCGATTGATTTGTTGATTTTATAACGAGTGCCTGCACTGGTCACGATACTCCAGGTAGAGCCCCCGGCTTGTTGAAAGCTATAATAGTATTTGTCTGGAGTTGTAATGGGGGTATTAAGTGGTCCAAAGTCGCTGTAGGCATAGGGATCAAAACCGACCCAATGCACACCAGTACTGATATAGGGCGCCCATTTTTTGCCATCTGCCATAAAATCCCTAATGCTAAAAAAATGATATTCAAGTTGTGCCCCAACGTCAAAAACTGAACTGGATCCTTTCATTGCTCTGAGCTGATCAGCCGTAAAAGAGGTTTGAGTGGGTTGCACCCACTGCCCAAAGTGTTCAAAATTAGTTTTATGAAAAGTTATTTCGGTGCGCACCTTAAAACGGTCATTAAAAAAAGTGTCTTGATTGTAACACTTACAATCTGCCCGGTAAGCAAAGTTGACATAATGTGCTAGAGCAAATCCCCAGCCCGTGTTGCCGATATTGGTCGCGAAGTCGTTGCGTTGCCCATAGTCACCATAAAAGGCAACGGGTCCAGTCAAAATCCCTATTTCACTTGAAAATGACCCAAGAATTTGCCCAAAAACTTTTGGAGTAAAATTTAGAGTCAACAAAGTCAGACAAGTGATAAGTTTTATTTTCATAAGTGGCCCAAAAAGGAATTGTCTTGCAGTCAAAGATAAAAAAATAGAAACAACACTGCAGTCTTTATTTTGGGCTAACTATTTTTTAAAAAAAGAACAAAGATCAAGAGAAGTCGTATATATTTGTATGAACCAATTTGACGGTTAATTTTTACAATTATCGCAAAATAAAAGTGCATCATAGAGCATATTTTAGTGAATAACCAATAAACAAAGCTTTTTTTGTCCATTTAAACAACCATTTGTGAAAAACCTAATCGAAGATTTTATTGCTCAAGTAGCCAGTAAAAATCCAAATGAACCTGAGTTCATACAAGCGGTAACCGAAGTCGCTGAGACAGTGATCCCATTCATTGTTCAGAACGAGCGGTACCAAAACAAAAAGTTATTAGAGCGCATGGTCGAGCCTGAAAGAACCCTCATTTTTAGAGTTCCATGGACCGACGATGCTGGCGAGATTCATGTGAATCGTGGTTTTAGGATTGAATTTAATTCTGCCATTGGCCCATATAAGGGAGGCTTGCGCTTCCATCCTTCTGTAAACTTGAGCATTCTCAAATTTTTAGGATTTGAACAGGTTTTTAAAAACAGCCTGACCACTCTGCCTATGGGCGGCGGTAAGGGCGGAAGCGATTTTGATCCCAAGGGCAAGAGTGATGCAGAGGTGATGAGATTTTGTCAGAGTTTCATGACGGAGTTATCGCGTCATATCGGCGCCAATACGGATGTCCCTGCCGGGGATATTGGTGTAGGCGGCCGTGAGATTGGTTATATGTTTGGTCAATACAAGCGTCTGAGAAATGAATTTACTGGTGTTTTGACTGGAAAGGGCATGAGTTATGGCGGGTCTTTGATCCGTCCCGAAGCCACTGGCTATGGAAACGTTTACTTTGCTCAAAATATGCTCAAGACCAAAGGACAATCGTTTGAGGGCAAAACTGTGGTGATTTCAGGATCTGGAAATGTCGCGCAATACGCTGCAGAAAAGGCAACTCAACTGGGTGGCAAAGTTGTCACCATGTCTGACTCGTCTGGATACATATATGATAAAGATGGTATAGATGCCGAAAAACTGGCCTTTGTCATGACCCTAAAGAATGAAAAGCGCGCCAGAATAAGTGGTTATTTAGAGGCATACCCCGGGGCACAATTTGTCGCTGATAAGCGACCATGGGAAATTGCTTGCGACGTGGCTTTACCCTGTGCCACTCAAAATGAATTAGATGGTGCCGAAGCTCAAAAACTGGTCGACCAGGGTTGTTTTTGTGTTGGAGAAGGAGCGAATATGCCATGTACGCCGGAGGCTATCGAAGTTTTCCATAAGGCCAAAATTTTGTTCAGCCCTGGAAAGGCCTCCAATGCAGGAGGAGTTGCGACTTCAGGACTAGAAATGTCTCAAAATTCTCTGCGCCTGAATTGGACCAGAGAAGAGGTAGACGAAAAACTGCACCACATCATGAATTCCATTCATGAGGCTTGCGTGACGTATGGTACAGATTCTGATGGCTACACAGACTATGTCAAAGGAGCCAATGTTGCGGGATTTGTAAAAGTCGCAGAAGCGATGATGGCTCAGGGCGTAGTTTAAGACACTGCCCTAACTATTTTAAAAAGCCAAAAGAGCCTCGAGCAGGCTCTTTTGGCTTTTTTATTCTGGACACTAGATTTCTTGATCAGGCTTATGGGGTTTCTACAATAAATGGTAATTTACGCAGTTCTTAATCAAGGATAGTGGAGTTCATATGAAACATCTTTTTTGGGTTATAGGATTTTGGTTTGTTGGGCAAACACATGCCCAAAACTATCAGGAGACTTGGACAGGTTTTTTTTCTTTTGTCTCGATAAAAGATGTCGCGCAGAGCGATGATCGGATTTATGTGGCTTCCGAAAATGCGGTCTATTCTTTCGACATATGGTCTGGCGATATTGAAACCCTGACAACCATCAATGGTTTGAGTGGTGAGTCCATAACGGAGATTCATTACAGCCCCTTATACGGTCTTTTGCTCATCGGTCACGACAATGGCCTCATTGAACTATTAATCGATGGGAGTGACCAGGTTGTGCAGGTGGTTGACATCCTAGAAAAGCCCAGCATACCCCCGAATATCAAAAAAATCAATCACTTTTACGAGTTTGGAACGCAACTGTATATTGCTACAGATTACGGCATTTCAGTATTCAATCTCAGCGCCTTAGAATTTGGAGACACCTATTATATTGGGGATCTGGGGACGACCATGAGCATCACACAAACCACGATTCTCGAGCCTTATATTTATGCATCTTCCGCACAAACGGGCATCAAAAGGGCGTTGCTAGAGGGGCCAGATTTGATCAATTTTAATTCATGGGAGTCGGTCGTTCAGGGTGGCGTTCTTGGTGTACAGACACTCAATGACGCTGTTTATTTTGCCCGAACCAATCAACGTGTTTTGCGGTTGGCCCCAGAGCCAGCTCAGGTTATGGCAGACTTTGGCTCTGATCCCATTGTTGACTTCCGTGTTCACTTGAATGTTCTGACCATCACTACAGAACAACGCATCCATACCTATGGAGGGGATTTCAGCCCGCTTCAGACCATTGACCTTTCGAGTGATATTGACGATCAGTGGACGGTTGGACTTGGTTATGCAGATGTGGTATATGGAGGCACCAACGAGAGGGGTTTATTTCGTAAAACGACTGATAATACTATGTTGGAGGCTATTGTCCCTCAAGGCCCCATCCGAAACGATCCTTTTGCCATCGATGCTACACCGGGCCTATTATGGGTCGGGTTCGGTGATGTGACAGTGAGCTTTAATCCCTACCCTCTGAGCTACAAAGGGCTCAGTCGTTATCAGGATCAGGAGTGGCTGAATATTCCGGCCACAGAGCTTTTGGGGGCGAGCGATATTGTCAATGTCAAAATCAATCCAAAAAATCCTGAAGAGGTTTTTTGCTCTTCTTTTCAATTTGGCTTACTGAAAATCACCAATGGTGTTCCGGAGATTCTTTATAATGAATCAAACAGTCCTCTGGCTCCTCCGTTGGACAATCCGGCGGCTGGATTGAGGATCTATGGCGCCGATTTTGATCGAGACAATAACATGTGGTTTGTGCAAACTAAGGCAGAAGAGGGCTTGGTGCGTTTGTCACCCTCTGGTCAGATGGGGCGTATCGATCTCACAGACATCATCAACCCAGAAGATGAGTTGGCCTTGACCGATGTTCAAGTGAGTCGTGAAGGGTATGTGTTTTTTGGCTCTGCACAAAATGGTTTGATTGGATTCAATCCCAATAACGGCAGCTTTAATCGCATTACAGAAGGGGCTGGTAACGGCAATTTGCCTTCCACAGATGTGCGCACACTGGCTTTTGATACTTCTAATCGTCTCTGGATAGGGACGCGTGAGGGGTTGAGGGTGTTGTATAATGTCACAGGGTTTTTTCAAAGTGGCAATGCCGCTCAGGCCCAATCCATTATCATTCTTGAAGATGGGGTGGCACAAGAGCTGCTTTTCCAGCAATCCGTGACCGATATTGAGGTGGACGGATCCAATAACAAATGGATAGCAACGGCAAGTTCGGGCGTGTTTTATCTTTCGTCCAATGGCCAAGAAACGCTGTTGCGTTTTACCAAGGACAATTCTCCATTGCCTTCTAACAATGTTCAAGATATTGCTATTGACGATAGTACTGGCCGTGTCTATTTTGCCACAACTAAGGGTTTGGTTGCGTACGAAGGAACGGCGACAGAGGGACGTGATGATTTAGCAGGCGCCTATGCATTTCCTAATCCTGTTCGGCCGGATTTCAAAGGTTCTGTGACTATAGATGGCTTGAGTTCAGGCGCTACTGTAAAAATTACAGACGTCACTGGAAATTTGGTTCATGAAGCGACCAGTCAAGGCGGGAGTGTGTTATGGGATACCAGTGCATTTGGCCGTTACAAAGTGGCTTCGGGGGTTTATTTTGTGCTGATTACGGCACAAGACGCTTTTGAAACGAAAGTCCTTAAGATCATGATTGTTCGCTAATGCGTGTCTCGACGCAAGCCATAGTCCTGACCAGCGTTAAATACGGCGAAGCCGATATGATCGTCAGTTGTTTTACCCAAACGGCAGGACTCAAATCTTATATGTTGCGTGGAATTTTTAAGTCGAGAAAAGGAAAATTTAGACCGGCTATGTTTCAGCCGCTGACCCAACTCAGTGTTGAAGCAATTCACAAAGATAAAGGCACTTTAGAACGTCTTGTTGACGCCAAAGTCACAGCAAATTATTCATCACTGCACAGCGACTTAGCAAAAAGCTCTCAGGTGATGTTTTTGTCTGAAATATTGAAAATGAGCATTCAAGAGCACGAGTCGAATCCTCAATTATTTTCATTTTTGTCCTCGGCGCTCGTGGGTCTTGACCAAGCCAAAAAGACCACAAATCATCACTTAAAAATCTTGCTTGATTTGACCCGATATTTGGGTTTTTATCCCGATTTCAACCAAAGTGACGGGCCGCTGTTTAATGCCGTTGATGGTGTTTTTCAGAGGACTCATCAAGACTTAGACTTGAGTGGATTATCTGTGTCTCAGGACCTCACTCAGTTGCACGTGACCTCATTTGAATCATGTGGACAACTCGAATTGAATCGGACCAGCCGTTCTGCGCTACTGGCCTTGTTGCTTGAGTATTACCAATACCATGTGCAAGGGTTTAGAAAACCGAAATCACTCGAAGTGTTTGACCAGATTTTTCATTAGGCGCTGTTGCGACTTGCATTGATATTCCCGAATAATGACCTTGTCACCATCTTTTCATAAACTTCAAGGCGCTCGGTGTTTGTTCCGGTTTGTTTGATTTGGTGGATGGCTCGAAGGGCATATTGTTGAATGGTCAATAGGGGCAAAACAATGCTTTCTCTCACGGCGATAGAAGCCCGCATGGCACGACTGTCTTCCATAAGATCATCCTGGCCGGACACCTCCAAAATAAGGGTTTTGGTGCGTTCAAACTCCTCAAAAATCTGCTCCCAAAATAGGCCAAATTCGGGATCATCTTTAAGGTAGGCAGTAAGCGGAAAAAAACTCTTGGTCAAACTCATCATGCTATTTTCCATCAGTGTTCTGAAAAATGATGATTCTTGGAACAAACTTTTTATTTGATCCATTCGCCCTTCTTTAGAGAGGGCCTCAAGGGCGATACCAACACCATAAAATCCTGGAACATTCTGTTTGAGTTGGCTCCAACTGCCCACAAATGGAATGGCTCGCAGATCGCTGAAATTCAACTCACTGGCTTTGCCTCGCTTGGATGGTCTGCTGCCAATATTGGTTTTGGCATAATACTTTAAAGTGCTGATTTGCTCCAAATACGGTAAGAATTTTGGGTGGTTTTTGAAGTCTTGATAGGCTTGATGGCTCAGTTCTGCTAGTCGTTCAAGAATTTCTCGTTGCTCTTGATTGAGGTGTCCTTGTTCTTGATCAAAGACTTCATTGGCAATGCCTGAACTGATCAATTGTTCGATATTATATTGACACGAATCAATGGTGCCAAAATTAGAACTGATGGTTTGTCCTTGAATGGTCAGTTGGACTTGCTCATGTTCGATCGTATTGCCAAGGGAGGCGTAAAATTGATGTGTTTTTCCGCCACCTCTAGCAGGAGGCCCGCCTCGTCCATCAAAAAACAAAGCTGTGACACCATGCTCTCGAGAAATTTCAGTCAATCGTTCTTTGGCTTTGAATATGGCCCAGTTGGCCATGAGGTATCCACCGTCCTTTGTGCCATCGCTAAAACCCAACATAATGGACTGCTTATCCCCTCTTCTGCGCAGATGGTTGCGGTACTCAGGCAAATTGTAAAGTTTGGCCATCACCTGATGGGCCACGCTCAAGTCTTCTATAGTTTCGAATAATGGAATCACATCTGCGCTAGGCTTTTCCCAGTCACACAGGCGAAGCATCGTATACGCTTCTATGACATTGAGCGCACTGCCGTTATGACTGATGATGTAACGATTACACGCCTGTTCCCCATTTTGTGCTTGAATGGCTTTCATGGCATAAATCGATTCTATGGTTTCTCGAGCCATGGACTCCTCAAGCTTATTAGGGTCAATAATGCCGATACAATTGGTGAGAAAGTCAATTTTTTCGTCCTCCGTTTGGGCATGGTATTCAGCGGTAATCATTGACGGTTCTGTCGCAGAAATAGCCTCAATGACCTGGCTATGGATGGTTGAATCTTGCCGTATATCAAGAGTCGCAAAGTAAAAGCCAAACAGCTTCATCTTCCCGATAAGGTCGGTCACTAAAGAAACAAATAGGCCCTGATGTTCTTGTTCAAGCAGTGCCTTGAGTATTTGGAGATCCGAAATAAATTCTTCGGTTCTGTCTGTTTTTGCTGCAGGATTCTGTGCCAATTCCTGCATTAGTTTTTGTTCCAGAGCGATCACCATGGGTTCTGCGTTGGCAAAAGTGATGCGGCGGCGCATTTTTCGGACATCTTTGTGGTAATTCTTGAGTACAGTCATGCGCAATCGCTCAGCGACTTTGAGCGTGATTTCTGCCGTTACAAAGGGATTTCCATCTCGATCACCTCCCGGCCAAAATCCAAGGTTTATGATCTCATTAGGCATGGGTTCTCCATCAAAAATATTGTTTTGGATGTAGTCATAAATATGATGTGCAGCATGGTAAAAAACATTTTCTAAATACCAAATAAGACTGATCGCTTCATCAAAAGGAGAGGGCTTAGTTTTCTTGAAGAATGGAGTTTTACCCAATTGGGCCAAGAGTGTTTTGATCCGCTCTAACTGATTTTTTTCGATAGCTTTTGCCAAATCCGTAATGATTCCCAGGACAGAGCCAGGGTAAAATTGCGTGGGGTGCGCCGTAAGTACTGTGCGGACCTTAAAGCGTTTTAAATACTCCTTTAGAGCCGGTTTCTGATTTATGGCTTCCGCTTCTTCTTTGACACTGCGCAGTGTTCCTCGGCCATCCATATTATTGATAATGGGAAAGGTCGCCTCTTCAATGGCATCAAAAAGCACAACTTGTCGCTCTATGTATTGAATGAATTGGAACAATAAATTAATTTGTTCTTCAGCCGAAAAATGATTTCTGTATTGATCAAAAAATGCGGCAACAATTTCTGTTGGGTTTTTATGCTCTGCGAAACCTTTTTGACAAACCTCCTGGAAAAGAGGCAGAAGGACCCCAGTATTGCTGATCGCATCGAAGGGGAGGGTCATGAAAATACTGTTGTAAATCTGGTACTTTGAGAGTACGTGTTTCTGAAATCGTTCTTCTTTGGTCTGCTTCATCTGGAGTAGTTCAGTGGCAAAGTTATTGATTTTAGGCCTGATTTGAGCAGCAATGACCAGTCAAGGTTGATCAAGCGAACACTAACGGAAGGAGGAACCAAGAAAAACACAGTAACAAAACAATTGCTATGATATTGAGCAAGACACCAGATTTCACCATTTGTGGCACCGAGACATGCCCACTGGCGAAGACAATTGCATTTGGCGGTGTGGCCATGGGCAACATAAACGCGCAGCTGGAGGCCAGTGTGATGGGAATAATGAGGGAAAGGACGGGACTGCCTAGTCCTAAGGCGATTCCGGCGATGACGGGCAGGAATACCGTAACCAAGGCCACATTACTCATGAGTTCAGTCATGAAAAGAACCAATATGATCAATGCGATGGTGATCATAGTGGCTGTCCAATGGTCATTGGCCGCCACAAACTGTTGGATGGCTTCAATGAATCCAGCTTGAGACAATGCGTCCGCAAGGGCTAGTCCGCCGCCAAATAAAATTAGGATGCCCCAAGGCAAATTTTTAGTGTCTTCCCATTGCAAAATAAAGGGTTTTTTACTCCGAGGTATCGGGACGACAAACAAAGCAACGGCACTGATCATGGCGATCAAGGTGTCGGTCAAATGAAGTGAAGGCAACCAGATGTTGATGGTACTGCGCAGCATCCAAAGCAGCGCAGTCAATAAAAAAATAAGCAGGACTATGCGTTCTTTGGCCTTCATTTTTCCAAGCTTGCTCAGTGCTTCATTCACTATTGCGGATGTTTCTTCTACAGTACCCAAATGACTCGGGTAACACCAATAGACGATTACAACATAGGCCAATATTAAGAGCACGATAGAAAATGGAACGCCGAAGGTCATCCATTGAAAAAAACCAATATCAATCTGGTATTGTTGGTTCAAAAATGCCAACATCACGCTGTTCGGTGGTGTGCCAATAAGGGTCGCCATACCGCCAATGTTAGCAGCAGCAGCAATACCCAGCATAAGAGACAAGGCAAACCGGCGGTATTTCTTTTTGTTTTTTTGCTTGCTTTTGGTCATTAAGGAGATCACTGATAACGCAATGGGGAGCATCACAACGGTACTGGCTGTATTCGAAATCCACATAGATAAAATGGCTGTAGCGATCATGAAACCCAGCACAATTCCGTTGGCGTTAGTTCCTGTAATGCGCACAATGTTCAGGGCGAATCTTTTGTGCAGTTTGACTTTTTCTAAAGCTAGGGCGATGACAAACCCGCCAAAAAACAGAAAAACAATAGGATTGGCATAGTGTTGGGTCACGGCACTAACTGAAGCAATGCCCAATAATGGAAAAAGGGCTATCGGCAAGAGGGCGGTGACAGACAAAGAAACTGCTTCGCCGATCCACCAGATGACCATCCAAAGAGCGCTGGCCATGACTTTGTCCATAAGTGGGGTAAAAATTCCTTCAGGCCAAAGGCATATGATCAGGGCCGCCAAAGGACCAAGGATTAATGTAATTTTCTGCCGCATTGCACTATTTATACCCGTGAAAGTTAACTTTTTAAACGAAAAAGTCGATCAATCTTGAAAATTAAATTTGCGCCCGTAACGAAAGGATGAGGTTACGTCCTGCTGCAGAAATGCCTGAACTGTAAGGGCGGTATCTCACGTCTGCTATATTTTCTAGTCCTGCAGAAAGTGTAAAGGTACGATCAAAGGTATATTGCGCTTTAATATTCATGGTTTGCCACGCTGGTGCATACGGTAAGCCTTGATTGTCAAGGGCATAAATTTCAGGTTTGCCTTGCTCTTCAACAGACAGTTCTGCATGGGTAAATCCACCACTGTAGCGAGAATAGCACTGAATATTCAAGTCATTTGCCCTGAACCACAAACGTGTCACGCCAAACCAAGGGGCGACATGTCGTGATGGGCTTTTATTGCCATCGTTCATTTCTTCTTCCCCTTTTTGATAATTAAAATCAGAGGTGAGTTCAAACCCGGCAGGGAGTTTTAGCTCAAAGCCAGCTTGCAAGCCATATATATAGGCAGTTGCAGCATTTTGGATGGCTTGAACCCTGCTGAGTTCGCCATCGTAAGGGATGAATTGGGCCCCGTTTAAAGAGAAGTCTCGGCGAACCATAGCATTCTTCAACCGCGTGTAGTACGTGCTGACATCAATTTTTAGTTTTTTATTGATGATTTTGGCGGTGCCTAAGTCCCAGCTGTGGGCGTATTCCGGCTTGAGCTGATGATTGGGCACAACAACGGCACCTGGCTCAGAATCAAATATTTTGCCCAAGTCGTCTACATTAGGCGCTCTAAAGGCGGTGGCATAGTTAGCACGCAAAAGCCATTGCCGTCCAGGGTTGAGCACCAAACCAAAATTGCCGGTCCAGTTTCCAGTATCAATTTGTGCCTTTTCAAACGGCAAAGGGTAAAAACTAGTGTCGAATGTGGCGTCGAGTTTGATCCCGTTGTATCTCAGGCCGCTCTGCAGCATTAATGCTTTGCTGATTTGATGCTGGAGTGATCCGTACGCCCCATAAGACAGCCATTTGGCTTGAGGGTATCGAGAGGGACCAGGGGTACTGATATGGCTCAAAACATTTGTGTTTTCCCCTTGAGAATTGACGTCATTCAAAACCCATTCAACGCCATAATAAAGGCTGCTATTTGGAGATAAGTTCTTGGTGAAATCTAGATTGGCAGAGTACGCGGCCACATTTTCGGTGCGGTTTTCACGAACTGGTTCATTGAACGCTCGACTGATGCGGCTTTCTTCGAAATTTTGCAAGGCCAGGCGCAGGGCCATTTCCGAATAAGGGCCGTGGCTCTTTTTGTGATTGACGCTAAGGTGATTCATCATCCATGACTGTGGACCATAATCCCACTGACCATAGCGCGGTGAACCATCCTTGGTTCTTAAATTGCGGTCATAACGACTGTAGGAAGTGGTTTGGGAATAGTGCAAAGCATAGCTCAGATCCCAGTGCTCATTTGGACGGAAATGTATTTTATGCAAACTATTGGTTTGTCCATAACCCGATGGCCCCTGGCGCCGCGGGTTCTTGTGAGGAACAATGATGTCTTGTCCTTGATAGCGCGCGACATAATAAGGCCTCAAATAATCTTGTGGGCCATTACTGCCTTGGATCAGGTCATCGTATTGGGTGAGCGTTGTGCTGGAAAGAAAGCCCCAATTTTTCCAACCAACTTTGACATCCGCATGAACACTCCCTTCACGATTAGCTGTCGAAAAACGCGTCATCGCACCCCCAGTGATAAGGGGTTTGTCTGAATCAGAAAACTGGGGTTTTAGGGTGGTAAAGCTCATGACTCCACCGATCGCATCACTCCCATAAATCACGGCATCAGGCCCCAATAAAACCTCGGTGCTTTCCATTGATAAGGGGTCCAAAGAAATGACGTTTTGTATATTCCCACTCCTGAATATTGCGGTATTCATGCGGACACCATCTACAGAATAAAGTAGTCTGTTGGTGGCAAACCCCCTGATCATGGGACTGCCACCACCTTGTTGGCTTTTTTGAACAAACACTTTACCCGAGAGCTCCAGTAAATCTGCCGCGGTCTGGGGGTTCTGAAAAGCTACTGACTGGGCGGATATGCTGACGATTTTGGAAGGGATTTTTGCTGAAGATTGACGCCACTTCGAAGCTGAAATGACGACTTGATCTAGTTCCAATTGTGATGGCGCTAAATCAAGAATAAATTCTTTTTGCTTTAGAGTCCCGAAGCTATGATTTTCAATGGCATAACCCAAGGCTTGAATCATGATGACCGTAGCGTCTTGAAAGGCCGAGATGTCCGCTTGCCCCTGCGCATTGGTGACGGCAGAGACATTCCCCTTTGGACTGTAAATGGTCACCAGGTCGAGTGGCTTGAGATTTTCTGAATCACGTACTGTCAGGACTTGACTATGCAGTCCCAGATAACCCAATAATAGCATGAGAAAGTGCAGTGACTTGAGTGAAAATGGCAAAAGATTGAAAATAGGGTTCATATTACGCTGGCCTCATTACAAAAACCATACCTTAATTGCTCTGCAGGGGAATCGTGCTCCGATAAATCACCTTAATGGCGCTGGATTATTTTTTGGCCAACCTTATGATTTGGTCGACTACCTCAGGATTTAGCAGTGTACTTGTGTCACCGAGTTGGTCTGTAGTGCCATTGGCAATATTGCGCAGAATCCGCCTCATGATCTTGCCGCTGCGGGTTTTAGGCAACCCTGGACAGAAAATCATCTCGTTTAATTTGGCAATCGCTCCGATCCGCTTTGTGATGAGTTCATTAATGGCCTTGTGGAGCACCGCCTCGGTTTCTGGAGTAGGCTCATCTTTGAGTGTGATGAAGCCAAAGAGACTATTCCCCTTTATCTGGTGTGGTTGGCCGACAATAGCGCTCTCTGCCACTAAAGGGTGTTCATTTATGGCATCTTCTATTGGAGCAGTACCAAGGTTGTGGCCTGAGACAATGATGACATCATCAGTTCTTCCCGTAATGCGGTAATTACCGGCGGCATCTCTCAGTGCCCCGTCTCCTGTCATATATTTGTCTTTGAACTTGGGAAAATAGGTGGCTTTATAGCGATCATGATCGCCCCATATCGTGCGCGCTATTGATGGCCAGGGATGCTTGATGTATAAAAAACCCTGTGTGGCACCTTCTAACAGATGGCCATTTTCGTCTAAGAGTACGGGCTCTATACCCGGCATTGGCAATGTGGCATATGTGGGAATGGTCTTAGTGATGCCAGGGAGCGGAGCAATCATGATGCCTCCAGTTTCAGTTTGCCACCATGTATCGACCACTGGGGTCGTTCCTTTACCAATATGATCGGAGTACCACTGCCAAGCTTCCTCGTTTATGGGTTCGCCAACACTGCCTAAAACCTTGAGTGACGACAGGTCGTAAGGCCGCACAAAGTCTAGGGATTCCTTTGCCAATGCTCTAATGGCGGTCGGCGCGGTGTAAAATTGATGAACTTTGTGCTTTTGAATGATCGCCCAAAACCGCCCAAAATCAGGATAAGAGGGGACGCCCTCGAACATCAAACTTGTTGCCCCATTGGCTAATGGACCATAAATGATGTAACTATGACCCGTAATCCAGCCGATGTCTGCGGTACACCAATAAACATCATCTGGTTGGTATTGGAAGACATTTTTGAAGGTGTAGGCAGTATAAACCATATAGCCTCCACAGCTGTGCACCATGCCTTTGGGTTTTCCTGTTGATCCAGAAGTATAAAGAATAAATAAGGGGTCTTCTGCCTCCATACTTGTTGCTTGACACTGGTCGGATGCGGCATTAAATAGTGGTGCCAACCATTGATCTCGGCCCTCTTTCATCCGGATTTTGGTTTTGATGCGTTCGACCACTAGTACAGTGGCCACTCCAGGACACGCTTCGAGTGCTTCATCGACAATGTCCTTTAGATCAATAATTTTAGCCCCCCTAAAGCCTCCGTCACTTGTGATCACAAGTCGACAATCACAGTCATTAATTCTTGTGGCCAATGCAGTTGCAGAAAAACCACCAAAAACAACCGAATGTACTGCGCCAATTTTGGCGCAGGCCAATACACTAATGGCGAGCTCTGGAATCATTGGCAGGTAGATACAGACGCGATCACCTTTTTTGACCCCCTGGCTTTTGAGCACGTTGGCCATTTTGTTGACCCGGAGATAAAGCGCTTGATAGGTGATGCATTCATGGGGCTCACTCGGATCGTTGGGCTCAAAGATCAGTGCAGTGCTCTGGCCTCTTTGCGCCAGGTGACGATCCAGCAAATTCTCGGTAATGTTGAGTCGCCCCCCCTTGAACCATTGAATTTTTGCGGTGTCCTGATGCCAATCAAAAACTGTATCCCAAGGTTTGTGCCAGTCAAAATTGTTTTTAGCGATGTTGGCCCAGAAGTCAATAGGGTCGTTTATGCTGTTTTGATAAGCCGTTTGATAATCGTCTGAATTCTTGAGGTGGTACGTGCTCATGTGGTCAAGTTCAAAATATCGAAAGTTTCGAGGGTTTTTTTACGTGCAATCAAGTTAAGAAAATTGTGGCATTTGATGTGTTTCAGCAACAGCGATTAACCAAAATGCGTAATAAACGTTTATAAACGTTTATTAAAGGATTCTTTAGGGGCTTGTTTGCATATTTGATCCGTCAAGCCAATCTATGGCAGGCAACATTAACTGTTTCACCATTTAAATTTTTAATTATGAGTAGTACACTAAGAAACAAAGTACAGTTGATCGGGAACCTAGGAAGTGATCCTGAAGTTTTGACCTTGGCGTCAGGACGAAAATTAGCCAAATTTTCTATGGCCACAAACGAGAGTTACAAGGATAACAAAGGAACACGCCAGACCAACACACATTGGCATCAGGTGGTCGCCTGGGGCAAAACAGCCGAGCTGATTGAGGCTTATTTGGGCAAAGGCAAAGAGGTTGCCATTGAAGGGAAGTTAACGACTCGTTCTTGGGAAGATCCTCAGGGCAACAAGCGTTATGCCACTGAGGTGATTTGCAATCATGTCCTGTTGCTGGGTAAGTCGTGACTTGCCAATTGGGGCAGATGTATTTCTGCCCCAATTATTTGAGTGATGACAAAGACCAGAGCCCTGGTATTAAATGTCATTTCAATCACAAAGGATATTATAATGCAATCACTACCTTTGCGACAAAATAATGACACGGTCATGACTCAAAATGGTACAATAGAATTGATGGCGCCTGCGGGAAATTTTGAATCCCTGCAAGCCGCAATTGACAATGGAGCCGATTCGGTTTATTTTGGTGTTGAGCAACTCAACATGCGCGCACGCGCGAGCATTAACTTTACATTAGATGATCTGCCTGAAATTGTACGGCGGTGTGAGAAAAAATCTGTGCGCACCTATTTGACGCTCAATACGATCATTTATGACCACGACTTGTCCATTATTAAAACGCTACTCGATGCGGCTAAGTCCGCTGAGATCACAGCAGTAATTGCGATGGATCAAGCAGTTATTTCTTATGCCCGTCAGATTGGCATGGAAATACATATTTCGACTCAAATCAACATCACCAACATTGAAACTGTAAAGTTTTATGCCATGTTTGCGGATACTATGGTCATGAGTCGAGAACTCAGTTTGCGTCAGGTCAAAAAAATTGTTGATCAAATTGAGAAGGAACAAGTCAAAGGCCCTTCAGGACGGCTCGTGGAAATCGAAATTTTCGGACATGGCGCCCTCTGTATGGCAGTTTCTGGCAAATGTTACCTGAGTCTTCATTCTCATAATTCTTCGGCAAATCGAGGAGCATGTAAGCAGAATTGCCGCAAAAAATATACGGTCATTGATCAAGAAAGTGGTTTTGAAATTGAATTAGACAATGAGTACATGATGTCGCCAAAAGACCTTTGTACTTTAGATTTTTTAGATCAAGTAATTGATACGGGCGTTAAAGTGCTCAAGATAGAAGGACGCGGTCGCGCACCAGAATATGTGGCTAAAGTCATTCAAACTTATCGCGAGGCTATAGATGCCCACGCCAATGGAACCTTTGACAAAGAAAAGGTTGGAGGCTGGATGTCTGAGCTAGAAAAAGTTTATAATCGCGGATTTTGGTCGGGTTATTACTTGGGCCAGAAACTGGGAGAGTGGAGCGAGGCAAATGGGTCAAAAGCGACACAAAAGAAAGTCTACGTCGGCAAAGGAATGCACTTTTTCCCTAAATCCAATATCGGTGAATTTAAAATAGAGGCTTACGACATTAAAATCGGAGACACACTATTGATTCAAGGGCCTACGACCGGAACACAAGAATTGGCCTTGACGGAAATGTTGGTCAATGATCTAGAATCGCAAAAAGCGACAAAAGGGGATTCCATTACCTTACCGCTGCCATTTAGAATCAGACCCTCTGATAAGTTATATAAGGTCGTGCAGCAGGAAGTCGCGCCAGCAAACTAAAACAGCATTATGGTCGTGGTTACTCTTCAACGTCAAAAATGCATCGGATGCAACTACTGCGTAGAGTTGGCTCCTGAGCAATTTCAGATGTCAAAAAAAGATGGCAAAAGTGTGTTGCTGCACTCAGATGAAAAAAAAGGCTTCTTTACGATTAAATCTCCAGATGATCAGATTTTTGGCCCCTGTAGCGAGGCCGCTAAAGCCTGCCCTGTAAACATTATTTCAACAAAATCTGTTTAGCGCTTAGCTGATGACAGCGCCGTTGGGCCACTCTGGATCTTTTGGCGCGACAAATGTCAAACCCCCTGTGTCATTTTGGGCCATGAGAATCATGCCTTGACTGTTTTCTCCTCTTAAATTTCGTTCTGCCAAATTAACCAAAACACTCACTTTTTGGCCAATGATGTCCTCTGGAGCGAAGTGCTCTGCAATACCGGAAACAATGGTCCGGACATCAATGCCCGTATCTACTTTAAGCACGAGTAATTTATTTGCTTTTGGCATTTTATGAGCCGCGGTTATGGTGCCAACTCTTACATCCATTTTCGCAAAATCTTCATATACAATGGTTTCTTTTTGGGCCATGATAGGGGTGCTTATGAGTGTGTTTTTAGATTTGGTGGCCTCTAATTTTTCACGTTGAAAAGCCATTTGCTCGTCTTCAATTCGGCTAAATAAAAGTGGCGTTGCTGTGATTTGGTGTCCCGAAGGCAGCCAAAATTGATCTGAATTCATTTCTGGCCAAGTCGGAGTCATCTCCAAAACAGAGAAGTTCAGAGAGGTTTTAAGCTTGTTGGAAGTATGTGGCATAAAAGGTTCTGCCAGTACGGCGAGTGCAGCAGTAATTTGAAGAGCGACGAACATGATGGTTTGGGTCCGCTCAGGGTCAGTCTTGATCAATTTCCAAGGTTCAGCATCGGCCAGATACTTATTGCCTAATCGAGCGACGTTCATGAACTCAGTTTGGGCTTCTCTAAAGCGGTATTTTTCTATGGAGCTTGCGATGACCTGCGGATAGGCTCTTAATTCGGCCAAAGTATTTTGATCTCCTGGTGTCAGAGTGCCAAATGAAGGAATGATTCCTTTATAATATTTCTGTGTTAAGACGCTGACGCGGTTCACAAAGTTGCCAAACACGGCAACAAGTTCATTATTATTTCGGGCTTGAAAATCCGACCATGTAAAATCATTGTCTTTGGTTTCCGGGGCATTTGCTGTCAAGACATAACGCAGCACATCCTGTTGTCCGGGAAATTCTTGAAGGTACTCGTGCAACCAAACCGCCCAATTCCTACTTGTGGAGATTTTGTCTCCTTCTAAATTCAAAAATTCATTGGCAGGCACATTATCCGGCAGGATGAACTCACCCTGAGCCTTAAGCATGCTCGGAAAAATAATACAATGAAAGACGATATTGTCTTTGCCAATAAAGTGCACTAATTTCGTCTGAGAATCTTGCCAATAGGGGGTCCAATCTTTGCCGTTTTGCTCGCCCCATTCTTTGGTAGCAGAGATGTATCCGATAGGAGCGTCAAACCAAACATATAGAACTTTCCCTTGGGCTTCAGGCGCAGGAACCGGGATTCCCCAATCCAAATCTCGTGTTACGGCCCTTGGGCGTAGTCCGTCATCGATCCAAGATTTGCATTGCCCATAAACATTAGTTTTCCAATCTTGGCGATGCTCCTCCAAGATCCAAGTTTTGAGCCAAGCCTCATAACGGTCTAAGGGCAAAAACCAATGCTTTGTTTCTTTTTTTATTGGTGTGCTGCCAGACAAGGTGCTCTTGGGATTGATCAAGTCCGTGGCATTATGCGATGTGCCACAACGCTCGCATTGATCGCCATAACTGCCTTCATTGCCACATTTAGGGCAAGTCCCTAGCACAAATCGGTCGGCAAGAAATTGTTGTGCTTCGGGGTCATATAATTGCGCAGTCACCTCTTCAATAAAATCGCCATTAGCATTCAGAGTTTTGAAAAACTCAGATGCTGTTTCGTGGTGAATTTTAGCAGAAGTTCGAGAATAATTGTCAAATGAAATACCAAAATCTTCAAAAGACTGTTTGATAATAGTATGGTATTTGTCGACAATGGCCTGAGGTGTGACGCCTTCTTTTTTGGCAGAAATAGTTATCGGCACCCCGTGTTCATCGCTGCCACAAACAAAAACCACATCTCGGTTTTGCAGTCTTTGAAACCGGGCATAGATGTCGGCTGGAATATACACCCCTGCCAAATGACCAATATGCACAGGTCCGTTGGTGTAAGGAAGTGCTGCGGTAATGGTGTAGCGTTTTGGGTCGGTTGAGGTGAAAGCCATGTGGTTATACTAATGATCAAACAAGGCATAAAAGTACACATAAAAGTATTAATTTGGAATCAACAATAGAGATATGAGACAACCACCGTATTTGTCGGCTGGAGACACTGTTGCAGTAGTTGCCACAGCAAGGAGTGTCGCACACAAAGACATTCAGTGTGCTGTAGACCATTTGCGAGAATGGGGGTTCAACGTTTTGGTCGGCCAGAGTATTGGCGCTGTCCATCACCAATTCGCTGGTCCTGACCACCTTCGCGCACAGGATCTTCAATGGGCTTTAGATCACCCTGAAATTAAGGCGATCTGGTGCGCCCGTGGCGGTTATGGGACGGTTCGGATTATTGATGCATTGGATTTTAGTCGTTTTGAGCAGCATCCAAAATGGATCATCGGCTATAGTGACATTACGGTGCTGCACAACCATCTACACCAAATGAATTGGACCAGTATCCACGCACAAATGCCCTTGCAGTTAGAGACCAAATCCCCGCTTACTGCTTCCTCGATCCGCGAGGTGCTGACGGGTCAACCCTACGGAATAGCCTACACCAATCAAAGCGACTATGCCCGATCAGGCAACGTTGAGGCGATGGTGGTCGGCGGCAATTTATCTATTCTTTACAGCCTTTTGGGCAGCCCATCAACAATCAATACTGAAGGTAAGATTCTATTTATTGAAGACTTGGACGAATACCTCTACCATATTGACCGTATGCTGGTCAATTTGGGCCGAAACGGGATGTTTGCTGGTCTTGCGGGGCTGATTATCGGTGGATTTACAGACATGAAAGACCACAAAATTCCCTTTGGTGCAGAGGCTTTTGATCTTATTTGGTCTGCTGTAGCGGCGCATGATTTTCCCGTATCCTTCGGTATGCCAGCAGGTCATTTGCAGGATAACCAGGCACTGCCTTTGGGCGTGCCGTGCACACTTGAAGTCACCCCCCAAAGCACTTCTTTAGCTTTTCGGGGACATGGCCAATCATAATCAACTGGGGCAATGGGGCGAGTCCTTCGCGGCCCAATATCTCGAAGGCCTTGGCTATCGAATTGTGGCAAGAAATTACCGAGTCGGTAAGGCAGAAATTGATCTTATCGTCCAAAAATCACCCAAGGTGTTGGTTGTGGTAGAAGTGAAGACGCGCAGCAGCAAAGACTTTGGACCGCCTCAAACATTTGTCACACCTGCAAAAATAAAAATGCTCACCAAAGCGGCGCATGCCTATATAAGGTCTGGTGGGCACCAGGACCTTGAAGCGCGCTTTGACATTATTGCCATACTCAGAGACGGACCTGAGACAACTCTCGAGCACTTGGAAGATGCTTTTTATCCTTTTTGAGATTTATTGACTTTTTGGGGCATTGACTTGACGCAATTGCTCAAGACCTTCACGGACACTCTTAATGCCCTCAATAGTGAGCAAAAGACGCAATCCGTTTCTGGTCTCTTTTTGTTTTAGCTTATAGGGTCCTTGCTGAATTTGCACGAATTCTAAGATGCTGCCAAACAGGTTGCTTTGGTAAAAGGCGCTCTCTTGATCACTGATGAAATAACCCACCAAACGGTTGTTTTTTAGGACCACACGCTCAAGACCTAATGATGTGGCGAGTATTTTTAATCGCGTGCAATGCATCAAATCTATGGCTTGTTTTGGGAGGGCACCAAAGCGATCGACAAGGCCTTGTTCAAAGCTTTCAAACTCTGCTTCAGTTTTTAGGCCGCCCAAGTCGGTATATAAAGTCAGTCGTTCTGAAACACTGTTGATGTAGTCGTCTGGAAACCGCAATTCAAAATCAGAATCAATGACCGTTTCCTTAATAAAATCTTTCTTTTCGTGCTGGGTGCCGGCGTACAAACTTTTGAATTCTTTTTCTTTGAGTTCGTCTATGGCTTCTGCAAGAATTTTTTGATAGGTATCAAATCCAATCTCGTTGATGAAGCCACTTTGTTCGCCCCCTAACAAATCTCCGGCGCCGCGAATTTCTAAATCTTTCATGGCAATATGGATGCCGCTCCCCAGATCACTAAACTGTTCCAATGCCGTCATCCGTTTGCGGGCTTCATCCGTCATTGAAGAGTAGGGCGGTGTGATGAAATAGCAAAAAGCCTTCTTGTTGCTGCGCCCGACACGCCCCCGCATTTGGTGTAAATCTGATAAGCCAAAATTGTGTGCATTATGGATCAAAATGGTGTTCGCATTGGGGACATCCAAACCACTTTCGATGATGGTGGTCGATACCAAAACATCAAATTCGTTATTCATGAATGAGAACATGAGGGTCTCAAGTTTTTTGCCGTCCATTTGCCCATGGCCAACACCAATTTTGGCTTCAGGAACCAATCGCTGAATCATTCCGGCAACTTCTCTGATGTTTTCAATTCGGTTATGGACAAAGAACACCTGCCCTCCTCTTGAAATTTCATACATCACGGCATCCCGAATAATGCTCTCTGAGAAACGCACTACTTGAGTGTCTACAGGATAACGGTTAGGGGGGGCGGTATTGATTACAGACAAATCCCTTGCCGCCATAAGGCTGAACTGAAGAGTGCGCGGGATGGGTGTAGCGGTCAGGGTCAGGGTATCAACAGAGGCCTTAAGGGTTTTTAATTTGTCTTTTACGGCAACACCAAATTTTTGTTCTTCGTCTACAATCAACAGTCCAAGATCCTTGAATGAGACAGACGGATTAACCAGTTGATGGGTGCCAATGACAATGTCGAGTTGCCCAGATTTGAGTGATTCTAAAACATGTTTGCGCTCTTTAGCCGTTCGGAAGCGATTGAGGTAGTCGACGGTGACCGGCATATTGGCCAAACGTGCGGTAAAAGTCTTAAAGTGTTGAAAAGCCAGAATGGTCGTAGGCACCAAAATGGCCACTTGCTTGCCGTTGTCCACAGCTTTGAAGGCAGCGCGAATGGCAACCTCTGTCTTGCCAAAACCCACATCACCGCACACCAGTCTGTCCATGGCACGATCACTCTCCATATCGTTTTTGATGTCTTGTGTAGCGGTGGTTTGATCGGGGGTGTCTTCGTACATAAAAGACGACTCTAATTCGTGCTGCAGATAGGAGTCAGGTCCGTAGGCAAAACCTTCTTGAAGCCGTCTTTTGGCATAGAGCTCAATCAAATTAAAGGCGATCTCTTTGACCCGCGCTTTGGTTTTTTGCTTCAACGTTTTCCAGGCAGCACTGCCTAACTTATGCAATTTGGGAGCGACGCCGTCTTTGCCATTGAATTTGGCAATTTTGTGTAAGGCGTGAATGCTCAGGTAAAGAATATCACGGTCGCCATAAATGAGCTTGATGGCCTCTTGGGACCGTCCATTGACCTCAATCTGCTTGAGGCCGCCAAAGGTGCCAATACCATGGTCAATATGCGTGACATAATCACCTTGCTGGAGTTGGGTCAATTCCTTTAGGGTGATGGCTTGTTTTTTGGCGTAACCATTTTTGAGATGGAATTTATGGTAACGTTCAAAGATTTGGTGGTCGGTATAACACGCGACACGCTGATCTAAATCAATAAAACCTCTGTGCAACGGAAAAATGATCGTGGTATATTGCTTGATGTCCTGCTGAGCATCTTCAAAAATGTCGTGAAAACGCTTTGCTTGTGCGGCACTACTGCAGCAAATAACCGTTTCAATCCCATCATCATGATTGGCATTAAGATGCTCAATCAAAAGAGGAAATTGTTTTTGAAAGGCTGGTTGAGGTCGCGTCCTGAATTCAATAGACCGATCAGATGGTGCGCGATGCGCTAAAAAAATGGTTTGGAACCCGGTCAATTCTTGAGCAAAATCCGTCCGGGTACAAAACAGCTCTTTGGGTGATCCCCAAGAGAGAGGCCCTTCTAATGCGCTGTAGTAGGATGTGGCCTTTTGGAATAATTTATCTATGGCGTCCAAGGTAAGTGCACGATCCTGTACTACGACCAAAGTTTTGGAGGCGCTAAAGGCTAGAAAACTGTGGCGTTCTGTTGCCGTGGCTTTCTGCGATACATTGGGGATGATGGTGATTTTTTTGAGCAGTGTGAGCGAGCGTTGTGATGCGACGTCAAAACTCCTGATGCTCTCTACAGAATCTTCAAAAAACTCTATTCGATAAGGGGTGTCGCTGCTGAATGAAAAAACATCTAGGATCCCACCACGAACCGAGAATTCACCAGGTTCTGTAACAAAATCAGTTCGGGTAAATTGGTAGTCAAATAATACTTCATTGACAAAATCTACATCGAGTTGGTCACCGACCTTGAGCTTAAGGGTGTGCTGTTCTAGTGTTTTCTTGGTCACCACTTTTTCAAAAAGTGCTTCGGGATAGGTGACCACAAATGCAGGCTTTTTTCTGGAACTCAACCTTGTGAGTACTTCACTGCGCAGTAAAACATTAGCATTATCGGTTTCTTCTATTTGATAGGGCCTTCGGTAACTTCCAGGGTAGAACAAAACATCTTCCTCTCCTAAAATATTTTCTAAGTCGTTCAGCAGATAAGCCGCAGACTCTTTGTCGTTCATCACACACATCATAGGGCGATTCTGTGCGGAGGCAACTTTGGCCAATACCAGGCTAAGGGCAGAGCCAACGAGTCCAGACAACTCGATTTCACGTTCATTTGCGGCAATAGATTCCTGCAATTTTTGCAAAGGCAAAGATTGTACAAAAAGGTCGGAAATGCGACTCGGAATCATGTGGCGGTAAAGATAGTAATCCGAAATCTGACGCAAAATTTCTCTTGAGTTTTTTCGACCAAATTGAAAAGAAATAGTCCAGACAAATTCTATCTTTGTGTCATAAACTCAAACTATGTCATTTACAGATTTATTCCAACACGGCGCGCACAGCAGTAATGTAGGACACTTTGCATCAATGGTCACCTTAGCAGAAAGTCATGGGGCCATTAACGATGCAGAACAGGCATTATTGCAACGATTTGCCCGTAAATTGGACATCACCGATCAGGAGTATGACGCCATAATGGCGAATCCAAAAGGCTACCCGATTAATCCCCCGAGTTCGTCAGATGAGCGGATGGAGCGTATGTTGGATCTTTTTAAGGTGATCCTTGCGGATCACGCTATCGAGGCACACGAAAAAGTGATGATCCATCGCTACGCTATTGCACTTGGCTATAGTGAAGAGGCGGCAAATAAATTAATTGACCGATCGATAGAGATTTTTACCGGTGGATTAGATTTAGAGGACTATAAGTTCCTGCTTAAAAAGTAAGCAAGAAACTCAGGCTCTTGGGTATTTTGCCATGAACGCCTCTGCCTGTTCTACCATATACTTATTGCCTCCCACAAAAGGTGTGCGCTGGTGCAGTTCAGTGGGTTCGATATCCAAAATGCGTCGATAACCATCACTGGCTTTGCCACCGGCTTGTTCGATAAGAAAAGCCATAGGGTTGCATTCGTACAAGAGTCTTAACTTTCCGCTGGGGTCTTTGGCAGTATTGGGATAGATATAAATACCGCCCTTTACCATATTGCGGTGTACGTCTGAAACCAAGGATCCAATGTAGCGAGAGGTGTATGGCCGATCCTCTTCCTCTTTCTGACAGAATTTGATATAGTCTTTTATGCCCTGTGGGAAGTGTACATAGTTCCCTTCATTGACAGAATAAATATGTCCGGTTGCCGGAAATTCCATGTTTGGATGGGACAAGTAATAGGTCCCAAGTGCAGGGTTTAGCGTGAATCCATTAACGCCATGCCCGGTGCTGTAGACAATCATTGTGGACGTCCCATAGATGATATAGCCTGCGGCTACTTGTTTGTGGCCAGGCTGTAAAAAGTCTTCAAGTGTTACGGGCGTACCTTCTGGAGTGACCCGTCTGAAAATCGAAAATATGGTGCCGACAGAAACATTGACGTCTATATTGCTCGACCCGTCTAAGGGATCGATCAAAACAACATATTTGTTGTCATTTTTGCCATTGCGCCCTTTAATGGTGATGAAATCGTCTTCCTCTTCGCTGGCAATACCGCAAACAATTTCACGATTGGTCAGGGTCTTGATGAACGCCTCGTTAGCGTAAACATCTAATTTTTGCTGATCCTCCCCCTGAATGTTAGTCTCGCCTGCTTCTCCGAGTATGTCGACAAGACCGGCCTTGTTGACTTCGTGATTCACGACTTTTGCGGCAAGACGAATAGAGTTGATCAATCGTGAGAGTTCACCTGAAGAATATTTAAATTCATTTTGGTTTTCAATGATGAATTCACCGAGGGTCATGTTCTTCTGTTGGGACATCTGTAAAGGCTATGAATTTCAGTCAAATATCGGGATTTTTGACAAATAGAAACGATATTTGTATCCTAAACTCCAATAATGACTTTTCAAATCCGTGACGCCGTCAAGACTGATATGCCCGAAGTATTGGCACTCATTCGTGCCTTGGCGCTCTATGAAAAGGAACCAGATGCGGTGGAGATTGATGTCTCACAATTAGAAATCGGCGGCTTTCATGCACCAGTTCAATTCAGTTGCTTTGTGGCTGAGGGCCCAGATGGATTAATCGGAATGGCCCTGGTATATTTCCGGTTTTCGACATGGAAAGGACCAGTGGTACACCTAGAGGATTTGATTGTCCAAGAAGCTTATCGCGGCATGGGAGTGGGCACTGCGCTCTATCGCCGGGTAATGGAATTTGCTCAAGGCCAATGCGTTAAAAGAGTCAATTGGGAAGTCCTCAATTGGAACACTCCTGCGATTTCATTTTATGAAAAAACAGGGGCGCATGTTTCGGATCAGTGGCAAACCGTATCCATGAGTGAAAAAAACCTTAAAAAATATCTAGAGTCGTGAATGTTTATAAATTCGGTGGCGCCTCCATCAAGGATGCGGCAGGTGTGCGCAATATCCAATCCGTCCTGGAATTGACCAAACAAAAGTCTTTGGTCATTGTGGTTTCTGCCATGGGAAAAACCACAAACGCCCTAGAGGATGTTGTTGCGGCTTACCTGGACTCTTCGCCAGAACTTGACGCCAGAATTACATCAGTGTACCAAAATCATTGGACAATTGCTCAGGAGCTTTTTGGCCAAACGTCTCATCCCGTTTTTAATGAGATCACCCTATTATTCAGACAGTTGCGTGCTTTTGTAGACGGCAATACCTCACGCCAGCATGCCTTTGTCTATGATCAAATTGTTTCCTATGGCGAATTGCTTTCCACAACTATAGTGGTGCATTACCTCCAAGACCAAGGGACTCAAGCCCAATGGGTCGATGTCCGCCAATACATCAAAACTGACGCCACTTTTCGCGAGGCACAAGTAGACTGGGAGGCCACTCAGGCTGCTATTAGTCAGCAATTGCCACAATCGGGTTTTTTGGTGACTCAAGGCTTTATTGGTTCAGAAGTGGGCCATAACTTTACGACTACACTCGGTCGAGAAGGGAGTGATTATACTGCAGCCATATTTGGGTTTTGTCTCAATGCCCAAGAAGTCACTATTTGGAAAGATGTCCCGGGGGTATTGAATGCTGACCCAAGACACTTCAAACAAACAAAACTTCTGAATCAAATTTCTTATCGAGAAGCAATTGAACTGGCCTTTTACGGCGCTTCTGTGATTCATCCCAAAACACTTCAACCACTGCAGCGCAAAGAGATCCCATTGTTTGTAAAACCATTTAACAATCCACTCGGAGAGGGAACGCGTGTGGGCAAGGGACCAGACTTAAGCCCTGAAATACCGTGTTATATTTTAAAGGATCAATTGGTCTTGCTTGAACTTTCGGCGCTCGATTTTAATTTTATGATGGAAGACCACATCGGCGAGGTTTTCAAAACCCTTCATCGGTCTCAAATGAAGGTCGAATTGATCCAAAACTCTGCAATAAGCTTTTCGGTGTGCATTCAAGATAAGTACCATCGAATTGATGAATTACTGGGGCAATTGCGCCAACACTTTCGGGTAGAGTACCATCCCAAAGTGACCTTATATACCCTGCGTTATGGGACCACCCAAGGAGCTCTAGAGCTGACCAAAGGCAAAACTGTTTTGCTGCGACAGGAGAGTAACCAGACCTTACAATTGGTCCTTAAGGCCCAGAAGTAGCTAGTGAGACATGTTGTATATTTGTGACCTATGGCGACCAAAATCAAATCTCCAACAGGCTTAGTCAGCGCAAAGGAAATTGCCAAGGCAATCCGTTTGGACCACCTTGGTGTGCTGGGCACCTCTGTTGGCTGGTTGTTGATGAAGGTTCTTAAGATTTCTGTGCTCAACAAAATATACGACCGCAACAAGCACTTGAGCGACCTGGCATTCATCGATGCGCTGCTGCTGGAATTTGATATTAAGTTTGAAATCCCACCAGAGGACCTCAAGAGAATTCCAAAAAGCGGCCCCTTCATCACTATATCCAATCATCCTTTGGGCGGTATCGATGGTATTTTGTTGCTTAAATTACTGTTAGAACAAAGGCCTGAATTCAAGATCATTGCCAACTTTCTCTTGCATAGGATTTTGCCATTAAAGCCTTATGTGATGCCGGTCAATCCTTTTGAAGGGCGCAAAGGGGCACACAACAGTATCGCCGGATTCAAGAGCGCTTTGAATCATTTAAATCAGGGGCATGGCCTGGGAATATTCCCTGCAGGAGAGGTGTCGACTTATCGAGACAACGCCTTGTTGGTGGACAAGCCTTGGGAGGTTGCTGCCATGAAATTGATCAAAAAAGCTCAAGTGCCCATTGTCCCAATTTATTTTCATGCTGAAAACAGTTTGCTCTTTTATCGTTTGGCAAAGCTCAGTGATACTTTGCGTACGGCAAAATTACCTTCTGAATTATTGACACAAAAGCAACGCGTCATCAAGGTCCGTATTGGCAACGCGATTCCTGTAAAGGACCAAAATGAGCATCAAACTATCGATTTGCTCACCGAATTTTTGCGCAAAAAGACCTATGTGCTGGCCAATCCTTTTGCCAAAAAAAAGCTCATCGACTCACTTCCCAAGACGATCAAACTGCCCAAGAGCCCCAAGAAAATTGCTGGTGCAGCACCTGTCGAGGCCATTGTGAAAGAAATAGAGGCCTTGCGTCAGAGCGATTGCCGGTTATTGGAGAGCAAAAATTATGAAGTCTTTTTGGCTCCTGCCAATGTCATACCAAATGTTTTGCAGGAAATTGGCAGATTGCGTGAAATCACTTTTCGTGAGGTGGGAGAAGGCACTAACAATGCGACCGATTTGGATCAATTCGACCTCCACTACCATCATCTTTTCTTGTGGGATCGTGAACAACAAAAGATTGCTGGAGCCTACCGCATGGGGCTAGGGCAAGACATTTATAAATCCTTCGGGATTGATGGTTTTTATTTGCAAAAGCTATTTCGATTTGAAACGGAATTGCATGATTTCATGAGCCAGTCTATTGAAATGGGAAGAGCTTTTGTTGTCAAAAGCTACCAGCAAAGGCCTATGCCGTTGTTTTTGCTTTGGAAAGGTATCGTGCACACTACACTGCGTTTTCCGGACCACAAATACCTTATTGGTGGAGTGAGTATTTCGAATAAGTTTTCGGAATTTAGTAAGGGGTTGATGATTGAATTCATGAAGTCAAACTATTATGACCCTTATCTCGCCCAATATGTGAAACCAAAGAAGGAGTATAAGGTAAAACTCAAGGATGCGGACAAGGACTTTATTTTTGATGAGACCGAAGCAGACCTGAACAAATTTGACAAAATTATTGATGAGGTGGAACCAGGAAGCCTGCGCTTGCCGGTATTGATCAAGAAATACATCAAACAAAATGCAAAGGTTGTGGCCTTTAATGTGGACCCCTTGTTCAATAATGCCATAGATGGCCTGATGTATATCCGTATTGCAGACTTACCAGAAAGTACAGTAAAGCCCGTTATGGAAGAATTTCAGGCAGAGCTCGAACGAAAATACCTCGAACAGAATGATGAGTCAAAACCAGACCCAAACGGTGACTAGCGTTTATAATTGGCCTCGTATCTGGCGATCCAATCCTGAGGAGACATTTTCTGGCACAGCTGACCGATAAGGTCAAATGGAATTTGGTCCATTTTTTTGAAGCGGAGACAACTTTTCCCCATATCGAGTTTAGTTTTAGAATGGCTAGGGTAGGCCGTCACAAACCAATCTAACAACTCTGGGTCGGCATAAATACCCATATGATAAAGTGCGATAAAATTTTTCTGATTGGCTAAATTAATGAAGGGCAGCGGTAATTTTGGGGAACAATGGTAGCCTGCAGGATAAGTGGTATGTGGGACAACATAACCAATCATACCATAACTGATGGTTTCGACAAATCCCTTTGGCAAGTGATTTAATATGGCTTGCCGCAACTGCTCAAACGCTGCTCTGCGGTCCTCAGGCACTTGCTTGATATATCCTTCTACTGTCGTACCAACATCGCTCATAGCTATTATTTTTTATAAATTAAGGTGGCGACTAAACTCACTACTAGTCCCATCAAAGAGACCGTCACGAACATGAATCCCGCCATGGCTCCTGACGATGAGAAGACCTCCATTTGAGATTTGAATTCTAGGCTTTGTATCCGAAACTCTTCGGCAGTCATAGTGGCCTTCATTTCGGCTAAGCTTCTGGTCAAAAATTCGCTGAAAAAGTCTGGATTGACCACACTGGTATAGAGGTAGTCAACCAAAGAAATACCCAACGCACTAAAAGAAGTGAGAAACAGACCTATGCCGAGGCCCTGGGCAAATCCTAACGTTTGGTTGTGCGCCGATCGGTAATTTTTGAGTCCTGGAAATATTCCCCAAAGCGAGAGCAAAATGGCCGTATAGCCCAGTATCTCAGATGAGGAGTAGTCTCCTTGGTGTGTTCCTATTAGGCTCAAGGCAAATAGGATGACAGCCGTCAAGAACTGATAAAGTCCGAAGGTTCGTGCCAGTGTTTTCATAATGGAAAATGATCTTTGATCTTGTCAACGGTAATTTGCCCTAACCGCTCTTTACTTTGGTGTGTCCATCCGGCAATATGTGGAGACATGATCACTTGATCCATAGCGATGAGGGCTTGGAGAGCAGCGGGGGGATCTTCTGTAAAAAGGGCTTCGAATGAAGTTTTCTCGAACTCTATGACATCTAAACCGGCACCCAGGATTTTTCCAGAAGAGAGCCCTTCTACCAGATCTTGCGTCACAACACTTTGGCCTCTTGCGGTATTGATCAAGTAAAATGGGTGCGCAAATCGATCAATAAAGGCCTTGTTGACCATGTTTTTGGTTTGCGGTGTCAGGGGCGTGTGAAGGCTCAAGACTTGTGCTTCGGCAAATAGCACATCCAAAGGTACTTGCGCAGCATATTGATCTCCTTTATCTGGAAGAAGATCATGACACAGCACCCGGCAATCAAAACCACTGAGTTTTTTGGCAAACGATTGCCCCATATGGCCATATCCAATGATGCCAACAGTTTTATTTTTGAGCTCATCTCCCCGATTTAACTCACGCTGCCAATGGCCTGATTTGACCTGACGATCGGCTCTGGTGAGACGGTTCATGAGACTCAAAAGAAAACCCATGGCATGTTCGCCTACTGCATTGCTGTTGCCCTCTGGGGCTGAAATTAGGGTGATATTTTTTCTTTGGGCGTAGGCCACATCAATGGCGTCTAAACCCGCACCAACACGGGCGATAAACCTGAGCTTTGTGGCGCGATCGATGAATTCTCGATCGATGGAGAGGCGACTTCGGATCACCAAACCATCAAATTGATCTATGATATCGAGGGTTTCAATTCTGGAGAGATTGTAGCCGACCTGATTGTCATAACCGGCCATTTCTAGGCCTTCTATCAAACAAGGATGGTTGGCGTCAATGTGGAGGATCTTAAGCGAATTAATGCCCATAGAATTTAGCTTGGTCAGAACCCAAGGATCGCCTTGGCAATTAAAAAATAAATAAGAATGCCAAAAACATCATTACTTGTGGTGATGAAAGGACCAGTAGCTACGGCAGGGTCGACGCCATTTTTGTCTAATAAAATAGGCACAAATGTGCCGACTAAAGCCGCAATAAGAATCACGACAATCACGGCAAGTCCAATACTGAGTGACTCTAGGTGGCTGGTGCCGAAAAAGAAATAACTCAACACCAGAACTAATAAGGCGATACTCAGCCCGTTAATCAGCGCGAGAAGTGTTTCTTTTAATAACCTTGAAATCATATTGCCTTTGAGAGAATCGTTGGCCAATCCTTGGACAACAATAGCACTTGATTGAACCCCTACATTACCTGCGGTGGCTTGAATTAAAGGAACAAAGAGAAATAAGTTTGGAAAGTCCCTGAGAATTGTGCCAAATCCTGAAATGATGCTTGCAGCGCCAATACCCCCAAACATGCCAATCAGTAGCCAAGGCAATCTGGCTTTGGTGAGTTTGCCAACGCCATCATCAGCCTCGACATCACCAGAGATACCCGCGGCCATCTGGTAATCTTTTTCGGCCTCTTCTCGGATGAAATCAACAATATCATCAATAGTGACTCGACCCAAAAGGACTCTGTTGTCATCTACGACAGGGATGGCCTCTAAGTCATATTTCTGCATGATTCTGGCCACTTCTTCCCCTTCAGTTTTGACATGAACTGAATCTACTTTTGGAATATATATATCTGCAATGCGGGCTTTTTCTGGCGCCGTTAATAAATCTTTCAAAGACAGTCGGCCTTTGAGTCGCCCCTCTTTGTCCACCACATATATAGAGTGTACTCTGGTCACATTTTTGGCCTGTCGCCTCATTTCTCTGATGCAGCCTGCAGTGGTCCATGTTTCTTTGACTTGAACGAGTTCTTTAGCCATGAGCCCCCCCGCCGTATCTTCGTCATATTTGATCAGGTCGATGATGTCTGCAGCGTGGTCTTCGTCCTCAAGGCGATCAATAACCTTACGCTGGATGTCAGCATCTAATTCAAGCACAACATCCGCGGCATCATCGGTGTCGAGTTCGTCTAATTCTTTGGCAATTTCATTGGGAGAAAGACGGCTCAATATTTTCTCGCGCACGTCTTCATCGACCTCCATAAGGGCCTCTGAAGTCAGGTCACTTTGAAGAGATTTGATCAGGTAAGTTGCCTGATCGCTATCAAGGGCCTCTAAAATTTCAGCGACATCAGCAAAGTGAAACCCTTCGAAGCGCTCGCGAATGGCTTTGCGTTTTTTTTGGGCAATAAGTTGCTCAAGAGCTTCTAGAAATTCAGTACTGAGTTCAAAGGCCATCGCTTTCCAGTTTTTGGGTGAGCGTAATGAATTCCAGGACGGACAATTGTTCTGGACGCATCGCAAAGATAGTATCTTCTTTGAGTTTTTCTGATAAATCGAAGATTTTTAAACTGTTACGCAGTGTTTTACGCCGCTGCTGAAAGGCAGTTTTGACTACCCGAAAAAAGAACTTTTCGTCGCAAGGAAGGTGGTATTTTTCTCTGCGCCGCAAGCGCAATACACCACTTTCGACTTGAGGCGGAGGAGAAAAAACACTAGGCGGTACCGTAAATAAGTATTCGGCGTGGTAAAATGCTTGGGTCAAAACCGATAGAATTCCATAAGTTTTATTCCCATGGTCCGCACAAATTCTTTGCGCGACTTCTTTTTGGAACATGCCCGAAAACTCAGGTATTTGCTCACGCCATTCTAGAGTCTTAAAGACAATTTGTGTTGAGATGTTGTAGGGGAAATTGCCAATAATCGCAAAGGGATTGTCGCCGAAAAAATCCTTCAAATCAATTTTTAAGAAATCAGCAGCGACGACACTGAGCTGTGGGTTGTCGTAATGCTCAATGAGGTAATCTACAGATTCTTGATCGATATCCATTGCGCATAAAGTATAGGGCTTGTGCAGCAGGAATTGCGTGAGCACACCCATTCCTGGGCCGATTTCTAAAACCTGATCATATCCATTGCCACTCAGCGTATGGGCAATGTCTTGCGCGATGGAGGCATCGGTAAGGAAGTGCTGTCCGAGATGTTTTTTGGCTTTTACGCTCATGAGCACTCAGTGATGATGTCTAACTCTGTGCGAAAAGCCACAAACTTGCCTGCAAATGCGGCACTGGCAGCGCGCAGCTTTGGGGCGTCTTCTTGATAATATTGTTCCAGAATAGCTTTGCTTTGTGTCCGGTATTGAACGGAATAAGTTGGCCCTCCCAAATCTTGATCTGTTATGACCCTTGTCATCAGCGCCCCGCTAAATTTCTTAGTGGCCAACATCGCAGGGATGTGCTCTTGTTGCATCCAATTGAGCCATTGGGCTTCGATTTCTGGTTCTAGTGTGATGGTGACGTTGTAAATGTACATGACTTAATTTGGGGCATCACCTCGAAGGGCGCGATAACGCTGTTGTGCCTCGACAAAGTAAATGCTGTTTGTATGGTTAAAGATAATATTTTCGTAATGACTCATAGCCTCTTGCACCAAACTTAGCGGCCCTTCAAGGAGTTTGGCTAATGCAAAATGTGCGTCATCTGCCAGAACGCTATCAGGATCTCGATCAAGAAGGGTTTCTAAACTTGATTGGGCCAAATTGTTTTGTCCCATTTCTTGATACAATGCGGCAAGTTTGAATAAAATGTCGTCTTCTAATCGGGTGTCTTGTTGTATGGCTAATAAGTCTTTAAAAGCCACAATGGCCGTACTTGTTCTTTTTTGGTGCTGCAGCAGGTCTGCATGGGCAAATGCTTTTAGGCCGGTTTGGGTTGAATCCTCTACAGTATTGTCCGAAATCAGGAGATTCAAGGCTAAAGCATCATTAGCCATTTTTTGCGTGCTCGCGGATTTGAGGACTTTCAATTGGGTTTGCGCCCAGTCAAAATCTCCTTTAAAATAACTTGTTTGTGCTCCTCTAAAGCGGGCTTCTTGTGCCAGCACATCATTTTTTAGGGCACTTTGCACTTGGGCATAAGTGATAAGGGCCTCATTAAAGCGTTCTTCATAAACCAAAATATCACCCAATACCAAACGAACTCGTCCGATGGCGTAAGGATTGGTCATCACCTCTAAATAATTCAATAAGTCTTTTCTGGCCTTTTGTGGTGCTTGGCGATCAAAGGCCAAGAATCTCGCGTAATCGATCCGAATGTCTGTGCTCTGCGCGGCAATGCCGAAGGCCTCAATGCTTGTTCTGTAATGCTCCTCTATGGCTTGAAGGTCTTTGCTTTCTCTGCGCTGCTCAATCAAAAGTATTTGTCGTGTGGCCTCTAGCCGATCATCGGTTTTTGGAGCGACTTCAAGGACGTGCTCAAAGATCTCATAAGCCACATCCAATCGATTTTGGTCAAGGGCTGCCAAAGCCAAATTAAAAAACCCTTGGACCGAACCTGGGGCACGAGAAAAAATAGCCTTTTCTTGAATAAAGGCCTTTTGATAATCTTGTTGTTGGGCAAAAAGCCAACTCAATAGTTCGTTATAAAGGACATTAGGTGTCCCTCTCAGCTTTTGCAGGAGGGCCTTTTTCAAGGATAGATTTCCAAGAGATTTAGGGTCCTCTGTGACATAACTCGCAAAGTATCTTTTGATGGTAGGGATGTAGCTGGCATTTGACTCCATGAGCTGGATGTAAGCATCGAACATTAAATCCAAAAGTCCCAATTCGCCATATACACGTGCCAATGGTAAAATAAAGTTTTTGTCAGGATACGCACGCATCACTTTTTCATAAAGGGCCTGTGCCTGAGGCAGCAAAACATAGTCGGTAAATCGCCGCCCTAAAGAAAGGCTGTAGTTCGGTTCTTCAAGGGCAAAATCTATGGCCTTTTGATAATACACTTGGGCTTGTTCGTCTTGTTTTTGCAATGAAAAATTATAGCCTAATTCAATGTAGTACAAGGGGTAAATACGTTTCCCACTTAATTTCTCCTCCAAGAGAGACTGGGCAGAGGCATAGTCCTCGAGCTGTTGGTAGGTTTTGGCCAGACCTACAATGTAGTCGGGCTGAAGGGGGCTTTGGGCGACAAGTTTTTGATACAGAGGAAGTGCTTTATGGTAAGCCCCTTGGTCAAAATAATTTTGTGCCAGGTCGCTGATTTGCGCGACGAGCAGAGCGTGACACAAAAAAAACAACAAAAATAGCTTCAGCCTCATGGGTTAAAGATACTATTTGTCCCACAACAACAGCCGCTGTTTAGAGGCAAATGATTTAGGCTTTAGGCAATGGAATAAAGTCAAAACCGCAATAGGGCACCAGGACCTCCGGAATTTTAATCCCATCAGGTGTTTGGTAATTTTCCAATATACTGGCCAGAACTCTAGGCAAGGCCAGTGCACTTCCATTGAGCGTATGGGCCAACTTGTTTTTTCCATCGGCATCTTTAAATCTGAGCTTTAACCTATTGGCCTGAAAAGTTTCGAAGTTTGATACAGACGAAATTTCTAACCATCGGTCTTGAGCTGTAGAAAAGACTTCGAAATCATAGGTTAGGGCAGAAGTAAATCCTAGGTCTCCCCCACACAAGCGGAGGATGCGGTACGGTAATTTGAGTTCCTGTAAAATTTCTTTGACATGTTCTACCATTTGCTCTAAAGCATCGTAACTATTGTCTGGATGCTCTATTCTTACGATTTCGACCTTGTCAAATTGATGCAGACGATTAAGTCCTCGAACGTGTGCGCCATAGCTTCCCGCTTCACGACGGAAACAAGGGGTGTAACTGGTGCATTGGACAGGAAGCTCTTTGCTATTGAGGAGGGTGTCTCGAAAAATATTGGTCACCGGGACTTCTGCCGTCGGTATCAAATATAATTGGTCCTCTCCTACCAAATACATCTGCCCTTCTTTGTCAGGAAGCTGGCCTGTGCCGTAGCCAGAGGCCTCATTGACCAGATGCGGTACCTGATATTCTGTATAGCCTGCAGCGGTGTTTTTATCTAAAAAGTAAGTGATCAACGCCCTTTGTAAACGTGCTCCCGCCCCTTTGTAAACAGGAAACCCTGCTCCAGAGATTTTGACCCCCAGTTCGAAATCAATCAAATCGTAGGTCTTGGCCAGCTCCCAATGTGGGACCGCCTCTTGGTGAAGCTTCGGAATGGCGCCTTCGGAAAAGATCACCTCATTGGCTTGTTCGTCTTGTCCTGCGGGTACAGAACTGTGGGGGATGTTGGGCAAGGTCCATAACTCTTGCTGCAAGACGAGTGCCAACTCATTCATTTCTTCTTGTAACGCTTTAGAGCGCTCCTTGAGTTGGGTGGTTTTTTCTTTGAGAAGCGCTGCCTTTTTAGGCTCACCATTTTTAAAAAGCAGACCAATTTCTTTTGAAAAAGAATTGGATTGAGCCAACGTTTCGTCTAGTGCAGTCTGAGTCGCGCGGCGTTTTTCGTCCAGTGCTAAAACACGATCGAAAATTTCGGCAGCATCAACGCCTCTTTTTGTAAGGGCCTCTAGATAAAATTCTTTATGTTCTCTGATGAGTTGTACTTGTAACATGCCAATGGTGTTGAAAGGGTCAAAGTTAGCGAAATTTCAATCCTTATGTATTGTCAAGTCAGTCCATTTCTGATATTTTTTTGGCTCAAAATGGGCCGGGTAAAATCCAGGTTTGATGACCCCATGTGCGCCAAGGGGTATTCGCTAAGTCAATATTCTGGTCAATAAAGGGATGGTATTCGCTGCCATTGACTTTGACTTTTCCAGAAGCAAAGACAGAAACCACTCGCCCATTATCGGCTTCCAACGCCTTTATTCTTTGGGCCATTTGCCAAATGAAGTCTGGATGAGCAGGGAGCATTTTGAGTTGTTTGTCTGACAAAAGGGGCTTTATGGGATAGATGGTTTTTTGACCAGTATTTTGGTCTATGGTCCAATAGGTAATCTGACCACTCCTAGAGCGCAACATCATGCGCCAACTCAATCGATGGCCTTCTTCGGTCCACAAGACATTGTCTGGAATAAAATGGTGTCTTAAAGGCAGCAAAATTTGCACGGCCAAATAAGTGACAATGACCCAAGGAATCCAACCCTTTGAAGGTTGTTGTTTGGGGACTTGATAAGCGGGGCGCTGGTACCTGAACCGTTTGCTCAAAATAGACGATGGAAAGAAAAAGAGCCCAAAAGCAATGCTCATATACGGAAAAATGCCAATTTGGAATACAACCGAATTGAACAAGTGAAAAACCAAGGACAACACAAATGCCAGTGCACGGGTGCGCCGCCAAAGAAGCATTGGGATGATTAGCGCATCAAACAAGATGCCTCCATAGGTGATGCCTGTTTGCAGCCAAGGTGCTTGAAGCCAATGGCCAATAATGGGGTAATTTATTTTAGACCTCATAAAGATACCGGCGACGGTGCCATCGAGCCATGCAGGATATATTTTGGCCAAGGCAGCATAAGTGAAAACAATCCAAATTTGACCAATAAAGACTATTTTGACCCATTGTGGCATTGTATACTCATGCTTGTTTTGCGCAGAGGCGTCAAGTGAAAGTGTTTTGTGTGCCGGCAGAAAAACCATCATCCAACTGACAAGCATCAACAGATAATAGTGGTTGTTGTAGGCGGTTTTCTGCATCAGGTAGACACAGGACCACATCAGGGCAAACCCGAGCATGGCTCTGCGGTACTGATAGCCCAGCAAAACCATAACACCAAGACAGCCCATCGCAAAAAAATAAAAATACATGCCCCACCCTGGCAGTGGCTGCAAGAACTCAAATCCTATAAAATTAAAGGTGAATGTGGGGCTGACCAACGTATCATGCACCCAACCAGTAATGAGGGCGCCAAAAGTCTCTGCGGCAATCAAAAACCCAAAAATAATGCGCCAAAGCACAAGAGGGGTGTTGTCGATTTTTTTGAACCACAAACTAGTCATAGCTCATCAGCATGCGCCTGGCCTCGAGCACATCATTATCAATGGCTGCCCTTAAGTCATCAAGGCTAGAAAAATGTTTTTGATCTCTGATCCTTTCCAGGAAAAAGAGCTGTAAAGAATGGTCATATAAGTCCGCTTCGATGTCCAAAAAGAAGGTTTCTATGGTTTGTAAGTCTCCGCCGACTGTAGGATTGGTGCCAATATTGGTCAAGCCATAACACTTTTGTCCTGCCACATGTGCAAACGTGAGGTAAACACCCTCCTTTGGGATCAATTTATAAGATTGGTCTACCATTAAGTTGGCTGTTGGGTACCCGATAGAACGACCAATCGATTTGCCTTTGGCCACTTGACCATTAAGCCTGTAGGTATAATCCAGATAATTATTGGCCATCCTGATGTCTCCCGAGCCCAAGGCTTTCCTTATCTTGGTTGAACTGATCGCCACGGTGTCTAATTCTTGTGCTGATATTTCTTCTACAGAAAAGCCATAAAGCTTGCCAAATTCAATAAGGTCTTCGATGTGCGCCGTTCTATTTCTGCCAAATCTATGGTCATATCCAATGATTATTTTTTTGGCGCCAAGTTGGTGCACGAGAATATCACGGACATATTCCACTGCTGTAAGTCTGGAAAACGCAGTAGTAAATGGCTGGACCACCACATGGTCTAGACCAATGCGTGCCAAATGCTCTTGTTTTTCCTTTAAGGTGTTGAGGAGTTTAAGGTCTGTTTGTTGCTGAACCACCATCCTTGGATGTGGGAAAAAGGTCAATAAAACAGAAGATAGACCCATTGCTTGAGCGCTTTCTACCACCCGTGACAGTATTGCCCTATGCCCCAAATGAACTCCATCGAAGGTGCCGATGGTGATGACCGTACCCGATTCAGGACTAAAACTCTGTGCCCCTTGATGTACTTTAAGTTCAGACCCCATTATATGTGTTCATGGTTATGGACATACCGGCCAGACCAAATGAAGGAATTGCCAAGGCAGTTTTTTCTAGGCGGAGCTTAAGCGCTTGTTGTTCTTGCTCGGACCATTGACCCAAAACATAATCTACCTGACGCCCTATGCCAAAGTCATTGCTAATGCCAAATCGCAAACGATTGTACTGGGTGGTTTGTAGGGTTTCTTGTATGCTCTTTAGGCCGTTATGCCCGCCGTCACTGCCCTTACCCTTGATGCGAATGGTGCCAAAAGGCAGGTGAAGGTCGTCGGTGATGACCAAGAGTTGGGCAGCATCTAACCCTTCTTTCATCAGATGATAGGCCACAGATTTTCCGCTCAAATTCATGAAAGTGCTCGGCTTGATCAAAACAAACGTACGGCCTTTGTTTTTGTATTCGGCTCGATCTCCTAATTTAACAGTCTCCCAGGTGAGCTCATTTTTGGCGGCAAAATGATCTAATATTTTGAATCCAATATTGTGGCGCGTTTCAGCATATGAAACGCCTATATTTCCCAAACCGACAATAAGAAATTTTTTCATGGACTTGACTCAATCATTGTGGGCCTGATATTCATTCAGACGTCAATTGATTTAGGAGTAAAAATAAAAAAAGCATCTCAGTTATGAGATGCTTTTGGATTGAATATTTGAATAAGACTATGCTTCAGCAGTTGTTTCGCTGTCAGCAGCATCGCCTGCTTCGCTTGACTCATCATCAGAATCATCTTCTTCATCATCGGCATCAGTAGCGTTTCTTGAAGTACGTACTTGGCAGATAACCGTATTGTCAGGGTGCATGATGTTGAACCCTTCTTGAGGAATTGCGCCAATATATAATTTGTGTCCGATTCGCATTTCAGTGATGTCCGCTTCGATAAAATCAGGAAGATTTTTTGGCACGGCCTTCACCCGTAATTTTCTGTTTACGATGCGTAATGTTCCACCGTTACGCACACCTCTAGAATTTCCAGTCAATCGGATAGGAATTTCCATAGTCACTTCTTTGTCATCGAAAATTTGATAAAAGTCAATGTGCAAAATGCGGTCTGTTACTGGGTGAAATTGAATGTCTTGAAGGACACACTCAATCTTTGCGCCATTATCTAAAGCAATTACGACAGTGTGTACTTCTGGAGTATACACCAAATCTTTAAATGCAAGTTCATCTGCTGAAAAGTGAATGGCGTGATCTCCTCCGTAAACAACGCAGGGAACCTTTCCAGCATTACGTAAGGCCTTGGTTGCTACCTTGCCCACGCTTTCTCTTTCGAGTCCGTTAATTGTAATTGATTTCATTTTATGTTTTTTGAAATTAATATATTCCACCAAGCCTTAACGCCCAGCGGGCGGCAAAGGTATGCTATTCTTTTTAAAAATGCTAAAGTGAAAATCTCTTTTTTGAGTGGACCAGCTACATGATGAAGTTTGAGCTAATAGATTGATTTTCATGGACTCTTAACATGACATCGGCAAATAAATTGGCACAACTCAAAACGGTTATTTTGGCACTTTCTTGGCGCAGGGGGATGGAATCTGTTACAATAAGGGATTCTAGGTTTGATTGCTCAAGGCGGTCATAGGCTTTTCCTGATAAAATCGGATGGGTGCAAATTGCGCGAACACTTATGGCGCCTCTCTCTATCATTAAGTCTGCTGCTTTGGTTAATGTTCCAGCAGTATCCACCATATCGTCCACTAAGACGACGTTTTTGCCGGAGACATCTCCGATGAGCTCCATGTGCTCTATTACACCTGCCTTGGCCCTTTGTTTGTAACAAATAACAACATCACTACTCAGTGCTTTTGAATAGGCATAGGCTCTTTTGGACCCCCCCATGTCTGGAGAAGCAATCGTTAAATTGTCGAGATTGAGTGATTTTAAATAAGGGAGGAAAATGGTAGAGGCAAAAAGGTGGTCGACGGGTTTTTCAAAAAAGCCTTGTATTTGATCAGCATGAAGATCCATTGTGATGATGCGCGTGGCCCCAGCGGTTTCTAGCATCTTGGCCACGAGTTTTGCAGCGATGGGCACACGGGGCTTGTCTTTTCTGTCTTGACGCGCCCATCCGAAATAGGGCAAAACGGCAGTTATGTGTCTGGCTGAGGCCCGCTTAGCAGCGTCTAACATCAGAAGCATTTCCATGAGATGATCGCTGTTGGGAAATGTCGAGCCAATTAAAAAAACGCGACTCCCACGCACAGACTCTTCAAATGAGGGCTGAAATTCACCATCGCTGTAGGTCGAAGTGATGACGTTACCCAAAGATACGCCAAAAGCGTGAGCGATGGCTTTGCCTAGGTCTTGACTTTGTTTACAGGCGAAAATTTTAGGTTGTGGTGACATCGAACTCATGTGAGATTTGTTTAGTTAAAGACAAATGTAAAATTATCGGTCCCTTTTCGCAAAAATGAAAGAGAGAATTACCAACAATTTGAAAATATTCTTTATTTTCGCCCTCCATTCAAGCCTTGGTGGCGGAATTGGTAGACGCGCACGACTCAAACTCGTGTTCTTCGGAGTGTGGGTTCGATTCCCACCCAAGGTACTAGCCCTTCAGAATTTTTTTCTGGAGGGTTTTTTATTGGATGTATTTTATCGATTATCTCGTTTCATTTTGCGGTATTCGTCAGGAGTGCAGATGTTGGATTTTTTATGCTCCAATATACAGCCATGCAGTATTTGAACAGTCGCCAGCGCTGAACCATTGAGCGACGGCCCAAAGTATCTCTCGATTATTTCCGATATTTGTGATTAAATTTCTCAGATGATGAATGAATTTTGGCTCTATTTTACTTTAGGACACCAACATGTATTGGACCTGGGGGCATACGATCACTTGCTCTTCTTGGCAGTACTGAGTGTTTCTTATCAATTCAGTCAGTGGCGCCGTTGGGGTCTTTTGGTCAGCTTATTCACGTTGGGCCACACCCTTTCGTTAGCCGCTACGCATTTTTTTGGCCTTCAGTCCAATGAACAGATCGTGGAGTTCCTTATTCCGTGCACCATCATCGCCACAGCACTCTATAATATGTTGCAGATATGGGTCCCGTCTAATTCAGATCATGTATTGGTCCTAGGGGGTTCAGCCCTGACTTTTGGTCTGATCCATGGACTTGGTTTTGGCCGTTATTTTGGTGTGATTGAGGACCAAGGCTCTGTAATGGCCTTGATTGATTTTGCTCTCGGGATTGAATGGGCGCAATTAATTATTGTTTTTGTGGTTTTAGTCCTTAGTTTTGTAGCGCAACGCCTTTTTGGCATTAAGAAAAGAGATTGGATTTTGGTCGCCTCAATTGCGACTATCGCGGCAACTATTCCTATGTTTTTGGGTTAACGCCAAGATTGAGAAGTGCCCAACATTCCGTACAAGAGACCCCGCAGATGACGCAGCAAAACAAACAACTAAAATACGATAAGGCTTATCTCAAAATGGCTTTAGAATGGAGTAAGCTGTCGTATTGTGATCGCCGACAGGTAGGGGCATTGATCGTCAAAGACAAAATGATCATTAGTGATGGTTATAATGGGACTCCTACAGGTTTTGAAAATATCTGCGAGGATGATCAGGGTTATACCAAGTGGTATGTCCTTCATGCCGAAGCTAATGCGATCATGAAAGTGGCTTCATCGACGCAGTCATGCAAAGGGAGTACACTCTATATCACTATGTCTCCTTGTCAGCAGTGCAGCAAATTGATCCATCAGGCGGGCATCATTCGGGTGGTCTATCACTCGCCGTACAAAGACAATTCTGGGCTTCAATTCTTAGAGAAGGCCGGCATTATCGTATCACAAGTATCTGATTTGGATTAATGCAAAGGAGTAGCTATAGAGCACCTTTGATCATTGCCTTAGCGGTGGTCTTTGGCATGTGCCTTGGTGTTGCCTTTGATTTTGACCGTCGTGCAATGGGTTTTTGGCCCTCGAATGCACCAGCGACCAAACTCCTTCAGTTGATTGATTATATCGAGAGTGACTATGTTGATGCTGTTGCGGCCGATAGTATTGTCGACTTGACAGTCAATCGACTATTGGAACAGCTCGACCCGCATTCGACTTATATCTCTAGCCAACTTTATCCATCAATTGAAGATGATATGCGTGGTAATTTTGTGGGTGTAGGCATTAACTTTTATCTGTATCAAGACACGATAGCGGTCATCAGGTCGGTAATTGATGGGCCAGCTGCAGCAGCCGGCATTGCCTCGGGCGATCGTATTCTGACTGCTGATGGAAGGCCATTATTTGGGGCGCACGCAGATCGCGATAGCGTGGCGCAGTGGATTCGAGGCCCAGTCAAGACGCCGGTGCGCTTAGAAGTGTTTCGCCCGTCTGCCGACAGTTTGTTTGTTGTCGATGTGATGCGTGAGCGCATCCCTTTGGCGAGTGTCGAAGGGGGACAAATGTTGCGCCCTGGCATCGGATACCTAAAGATTAATCGGTTTACAGAAACGACAGAAGATGAGTTTATCCTCAAGTTAAAAGATTTGACAGCACAACAAATGGATACAGTGATTCTTGACCTCAGGGATAATCCAGGAGGATATGTGGGCAGTGCTTTAGGAATTCTGGACCAATTCATGCCGTCAGGAACTTTATTGCTGACCACAAAAAACAAACAGGGCCGCAAGCGAAATTCTTATGCCGAACGGCGCGGTCTTTTTGAAAAAGGCGCCCTTTACGTCTTGCTCAACGAGCAAAGCGCCTCTTCAGCAGAGATTGTTGCAGGGGCGCTTCAAGATCAGGATCGGGCCATTATTGTGGGCAGAAGATCCTTCGGTAAAGGTCTTGTTCAGAGGGAGATGGGTTTTGGCGATGGAAGCGCTGTACGACTCACCGTAGCCCGTTATTACACACCATCTGGTCGGTCCATTCAGCGCCCGTACGGCACAGACCGCTCTGCTTATTTGGAGGATATAGAGGCGAGAATTGCGCGGGGAGAAATGCAAGATTCTAGTTTGATGCCCCAGCCCGATTCATTGACTTTTGTGACGTCCAATGGCAAAAGAGTCTATGGGGGTGGAGGAATTGCTCCAGACCTATTCGTGCCACTACCGACAAGTATAGAGGATCAAACTTTGAGATACCTCAATCGCAGTGGTTTGATGAGTTATGTTGTGTTTGATTATTTAGAAAACCACCGTTCGGAGTTTGCTGATATGACGGCTCATGAATTTATAGAGCACTATAAGACGTCTTCGGATTTATTGGAAAAATTTATGGATGATGCGCAACTCAAGGCATCGGGCATGTCCATGACCAATCAAGAGGCTCAATTATTGTCTTTGCTCAAGGCAGAACTTGCAGATCAGGTTTATGGACCGCAATATGCGTTGCAACTGTTGTTGCAAGCGGACCCCATGATAGATAAAGTATTCGCGCACTAAGGCGATTATGAGGGTTATTTTAGGCGCTTTTTGATCTCAAAAGAGCGGATCAGAATGAGCAATAATACAATGACACAGGCCGAAGCAAAGACACTAATCAGCGCAATCTGGCTGTCGCCATTGAACGGATCACTGACCTCTATTTTTGTAGCGTTATAGCCCATTAAGACAATAGCAATGGCGATAAGTAAATAGCGGAAGTAAGTCATGACGGATTAAATAAATAGTTCTTGAATATTTGAGGTAAATAGCTTTACGGCAATGGCCAAAAGGATGACGCCAAAAACCTTCTGAATGATGCCGATACCGTTTTTGCCTAAAATTGCTTGGAGTCTTGATGAGGTTTTAAGGACCGCATAGATCACGACAACATTGAGAATAATGGCAATAATCACACTCTCTAGTGCGTATTCTGAACGAAGAGATAAGAGTGTTGTTAGTGTCCCTGGCCCGGCGAGCATAGGGAAGGCCAAGGGGAAAATAGAAGCGATATCCGGGCTGCTGCCATCATCCTTAAATAGGGTGATCCCCAAAACCATTTCAATAGCGATAAAAAACAGAATGAAGGAACCTGCTACCGCAAATTCATTGACATTGATTCCTATGAGGTTAAGAATTTCTTCACCGAGAAAGAGGAAAAAAATCATGACAAAGGCCGCAATAATAGAGGCCTTCTCACTGTGAATATGGCCGGCTTTCTTTCTGAGTGAAATCACAATGGGGATATTACCAACAATATCAATCACAGCAAAAAGCACCATGCTTGCGGTAAAAATTTCTTTGGCGTCAAAGGTCATAGCGCGTTGTTTGGGGCAAATTTAAGCAAACAAATTGTGCTGTATCGATATGGCTCTGTTATTTTGCCATTATATTTGCGTGATGTTTCAACTAGGAAAAGCTTTAGTTTCTGAGTCTTTGATTGAAGATGAATTTGTTTGTAATTTGTCGGCATGCAAGGGCATCTGCTGCATTGAGGGAGAGGCTGGCGCACCTGTTACTGAAGATGAGGTGGTCATATTGAAGGATATTTATCCTAAGGTAAAACCCTTTTTACGTCCTGAAGGCATTGAAGCTATTGAGGCTCAAGGCACACATATTGAAACCCAAAATGGCGAGTTGGAAACGCCCTTGGTTGGAGGAAAGGAATGTGCTTATGTGGTATTTGACGCACAACATACGGCAAGTTGTGGTATTGAAACAGCCTATAAATCAGGTGCTGTAGATTTTCAAAAACCCATTTCATGTCATTTATACCCCATACGCATTCAAGAATATAGTGAGTTCTCTGCGGTCAACTATCACCAATGGCAGATTTGTTCAGACGCCTGTCTTTTGGGTCAGCAATTGAGGGTTCCGGTATACCAATTTGTCAAAGATGCTTTGATTCGAAGATTTGGTATTGATTGGTTCGATGCCCTTGCAGAAATTGCAAAAGAACATCGTGGTTAAAATTTATATACGACCGACATTCCTTTTTTTTCCGTTAATAACTTTTGATTTTTCGTCCTCATTGAGGGGGGTTTTTATTGCGGTCAAAAACAAGTGTGAGTCCTTATGAAATAAGCGTTTTTCAGTGTTTTTTATCCTAAATGTTAGGGTATTGCACCGCGATCCATTTTTATCATAAACAATTTATAATCAACGAATTAAAAATAGTTTTTAACAATATTATAAGAGAATTAATTTTAGCCTCGTGTTGAAAACTTTGTTAAAAACCCTCCATAATATTTTCTGCAGTTCGCGCTTATTTTTTCCATATTTGTTAGTCCCTAGTAACACCAGTATTTTAACTATTTTAAAGAAGAGGACACATGAGCGTCATTGAGCCCATTTTAGCAGAAAATAAAAATAGATTTGTCATTTTTCCAATCGAACACCATGATATTTGGGAATGGTACAAAAAGAGTGAGGCCAGTTTTTGGACAGCCGAGGAGATTGATCTCCACCAAGATTTGACAGATTGGGCGACCAAACTCAATGACGACGAGCGTTATTTCATCAAGCATATTTTGGCATTTTTTGCGGCCAGCGATGGTATTGTCAACGAGAACCTCGCGGAAAACTTTGTCAATGAAGTGCAATACAGTGAGGCAAAGTTTTTCTATGGCTTTCAAATCATGATGGAGAACATCCATAGCGAAACGTATTCCCTTTTAATTGATACTTATGTCAAGGATGAGAAGGAAAAGGACACCCTTTTTCAAGCCATTGAGAATTTTCCAGCCATCAAAAAGAAAGCGGACTGGGCCCTTCAGTGGATTGAGAGTCCAAGTTTTGCAGAACGTCTCATTGCTTTTGCGGCCGTTGAAGGAATCTTTTTTTCTGGGGCATTCTGTTCTATATTTTGGTTAAAAAAGCGTGGTTTAATGCCAGGGCTGACTTTTTCGAATGAATTGATATCTCGAGATGAGGGCGTGCATTGCGACTTTGCGGTTCATTTGCACAACCACCACCTGATCAACAAGGTGCCTAAAGAGCGCATCAGAAGTATCATTGTGGATGCGTTGAATATTGAGCGTGAGTTCATTACTGAATCACTTCCTGCAAGTTTGATTGGAATGAACGCCAAGCTCATGACCAAATATTTGGAATTTGTCACCGATAGACTTTTGGTTGAACTAGGCTGCGAGAAGGAATACAATTCCTCGAATCCGTTTGATTTTATGGACATGATTTCGCTTCAAGGAAAAACTAATTTCTTTGAAAAACGAGTTTCTGAATACCAAAAAGCCGGAGTCACCAACAAAGATAAGGAGTCGAATAAAATCAGTTTCGACGCTGATTTTTAAGCCATAAATAGGGCATACCTTTTTATGATCGATTAGCGCTCAGGCCAATGAAATCATTGACCGAGAGCCTCTATAATATTACCAATAAATTAATAATTATATAATTCTAGCAATATGAATGTAGTAAAAAGAGACGGCCATAGCGAACCAGTGATGTTCGACAAAATCACAGCCCGAGTGCGTAAATTATGTTACGGACTCAATGAATTAGTAGACCCTGTAAAAGTCGCCATGCGTGTGATTGAAGGTCTTTATGACGGTGTGACGACAAGTGAGTTGGATACGTTAGCTGCAGAAATTGCGGCAACCATGACCGTCTCTCATCCAGATTATGCCATCCTGGCGGCCCGGATATCCGTTTCCAACCTCCACAAAAACACAAAGAAGACCTTTTCTGAGGTGATGTCAGATCTATATCTATATGTTAATCCAAGAACTGGCAAAAAGGCCCCTTTATTAAGTGATGAGGTCTACAAAGTGATTCAAGATAATGCAGAGATGCTAGACTCAGCCATTATTTATAATCGCGATTTTAATTATGATTATTTTGGATTCAAAACCCTCGAGCGCTCCTATCTGTTAAAGCTAAATGGACAGATTGCAGAGCGTCCACAGCATATGCTCATGCGCGTTTCTCTAGGGATTCATCTTAACGATATCGATGCGGCACTTGAGACTTATGAGCTCATGTCTAAGAAATATTTTACACACGCAACACCTACTTTATTCAATAGTGGGACGCCAAAGCCACAAATGTCCTCGTGTTTCCTTTTGGCCATGAAAGATGACAGCATCGATGGGATTTATGATACTTTGAAACAAACCGCCAAGATCTCACAATCTGCAGGCGGGATTGGTTTATCAATTCATAACATTCGTGCGACAGGATCCTATATCTCCGGGACTAATGGGACCTCTAATGGCATTGTGCCCATGCTTCGTGTTTTTAATGACACGGCGCGCTACGTCGATCAAGGTGGTGGGAAAAGAAAGGGGAGTTTTGCAATTTATGTAGAGCCATGGCATGCGGACATCTTTGACTTTTTGGACCTCAAAAAGAATCATGGTAAAGAAGAGATGCGTGCACGCGACTTGTTCTATGCCATGTGGATCCCAGATTTGTTCATGAAACGTGTTCAAGACGACAGCACTTGGACACTGATGTGTCCTAACGAATGTCCAGGACTTTATGATTGTCATGGTGATGAATTTGAAGAAATGTATTTGGCTTATGAAGCTCAGGATAAGGGCAGAAAGACCATCCGTGCACGCGAGCTTTGGGAGAAAATCTTGGAGTCTCAGATCGAAACAGGGACGCCTTATATGCTGTATAAGGATGCTGCCAACCGCAAGAGTAACCAAAAGAATTTGGGAACCATCCGTTCTTCGAATTTGTGTACTGAAATCATGGAGTACACCTCTGCAGACGAAGTCGCAGTTTGTAACTTGGCGTCTATTGCCTTGCCCATGTTTGTCAAAAAAGGAGCTTTTGACCACAAAGAACTTTTTAAGGTGACCAAGAGAGTCACCAAGAACTTGAATCGCGTTATTGATCGAAATTACTACCCAGTAGTTGAGGCAGAAAACTCGAATTTCCGTCACAGACCTGTAGGTTTAGGAATTCAGGGACTGGCAGATGCGTTCATCTTGTTGCGCCTGCCGTTCACCAGCGATGAAGCCAAAAAACTGAATCAAGAAATTTTTGAGACCCTTTATTTTGCCGCTTTAACAGCTTCGATGGAGGAGGCCAAAGTGGACGGACCTTACCAATCATATAAAGGCTCACCTATTTCAGAGGGGCTTTTCCAACACAACCTTTGGAACATCAAAGATGAAGAGTTGAGCGGCCGATGGGATTGGGCAAAACTTCGCAAAGACATCAAAAAGCATGGAGTGCGCAACTCATTACTTGTAGCACCGATGCCCACAGCTTCTACATCTCAGATTTTAGGAAATAATGAGGCTTTTGAGCCCTATACGTCCAATATTTACACCCGTCGTGTACTTTCTGGTGAGTTTATTGTTGTGAACAAGCATCTTCTAGAAGATTTAGTTGAAATAGGCTTATGGAATGATACCCTAAAAGAAGAGATCATGAGGGCCAATGGATCTATCCAACATATTGAAGGGATTCCGCAAGAGCTCAAAGAATTATATAAGACGGTTTGGGAATTATCTATGAAAGATATTATTGATATGTCCCGCCATAGAGGTTACTTTATTGACCAGTCACAATCACTCAACCTATTTATGGAAAATGCGAATATGGCCAAATTGACCTCGATGCATTTTTACGCATGGCAGAGTGGGCTCAAAACGGGCATGTATTATCTGCGCACAAAGAGTGCTGTGGATGCCATTAAATTCACCCTTAATAATCAAGCCAAGGAGGAAAAGATTCCAGCCGAAGCGCCTAAAGCCAAAGCGGTCCCTGTAGGCGTGTCAGGGCCTGAAAAGACTTTGACAGCTCAGGAGTTGCGTGAGATGCTTGCGCAGGGCAAGGATGCTGCTGAAAACGATGAGGATTGCTTGATGTGTGGTTCTTAAAGAATAAATAAAAAAAGCCCCGCATTTGCGGGGCTTTTTTTTGCTCAAAATACGAGGTGTTTTGCTCGTATAAGATGTCTATTCAATAAAGTTAATGCCTTTATTTGACGTTATTGTTATAAACCTGCATCAATTCCCAAACCGCATCAATAAGATCTTTAGACTCGAGGAGCACATTAAAATAAAGCGCTGTGTTTTTAGGACTAGACTCTTCTTTACGGGTCAAGGTTACCTGGTCATCAATGCGCTGTGAAACACTCTGGCTCAATGCTTCAAGCTCAGCCGTTATGGCGCTGATGGCTTTCAAGTTGTTTTCATCAAACATATGGACTAGCTTACTGAGGATTGCACCAAATTCATGATCCACTTCTTGAAGCACTTTAATTTGATTAAAGCGCAATGATTTGTGGTTGTTGTGAATATGCTTAAAGCTCTTTTTTGTGATAAAGTCAAGCGATTGAGTAATATCAGTAAGGTGCGTTAATATTTGGATGTAGAATTTGCTTCCGCGCAAACTAGTTTCTTCCAGATTTTTAATGAAATAAAACAAATTGTTGCGTAAATCTTCAATCTCTTCACCCAGTTTATCGACTCCTTTTTTACATTTTTTCAGCCCTTTTTCATCTTGGCTGGCTAATCCATGGATGACGTTGCTGTAGGTCTTTTGGGTGCGTGCAAATACATTGGAGATGTTTTGGGTGCTTTCACTAATAATTCCCTGAACCGTTTTGCTTGCCGTCTTTTTTAAACCCTTTGGTGCCGCTTTGTCCGCGCTACGTTTTTTGTGAAATAGATAATTACGCACTAACAGCGCAAGAGCTAAAATGAGTAAAACAGCAATCGCGACACCGCCCCCTAAGAATATTAAATAAGCCAAAGTTCCTGCCACTACAAAGGCACTGAAGGCCGTAAAAAACCAACCACCGATAACATTAATTACCCCAGCGACACGATAAACGGCGCTTTCTCGTCCCCATGCGCGGTCGGCCAGAGAAGTACCCATGGCAACCATAAAGGTAACGTAAGTGGTGGATAAGGGCAGCTTCATGGAGGTAGCAATAGAGATCAAAACTCCGGCAACCATAAGATTAATTGAAGCGCGAATCATATCAAATGCAGGTGCTTCTGGATCATCCTTCAGGGCCATTACTTCAGGTTTCTCAAAGCTTTGGTTCATTTTTGCTATTGCTCCGGAGGGGAGTATTTTACTCATCAGGTGGCTTAATTGCGTGCCCCCTTTTACCAAAACACGCGAGAGCATATTGGGTTGAAATTTCTCAGCACCATCGTTTTGACGCGAAAGCCCAATTTCCGTTTCTGTAACTGTTTTGGCCTTTTTAGAAAACCACAACGTCAGCACCATGACCCCGCCAGCAATAAATAACAATATAGGTTCAGCAGGGACCTTTTTACTCAACACATCCATGGAAAATTCGGCCGCAGGAACCCCAGAGATTGACCAAGCCTCAAATGAGTGATAAGCCGCCATAGGAACTCCGATAAAATTAACAAGGTCGTTACCTGAAAAGGCCAAGGCCAAGCCAAAAGTACCAATGGTGATGACCACGATCAGAATACTTTTTTTGAATATTTTCATGAATAGAAAAGAAAACAAGGCCCAAAATACAAACCCAATACCTAGAATCATCCAAGTTTGACTGGACAGAACTTCTTTGAAGGAATCGTAATATGGGGTGCCTTTAAGACCCTTAAAAAAGATGAAATAGGTAATCGCGGTAAGGGCAATTCCGCCGAAGATTGCGCCGAAGTTTTTAATTTTTTGCTCATAATGGAAACTAAAAATCATTCGGGAGGCCCATTGGACCAAAGCCCCTATGGAAAATGAAATAACTACTGAAAGTAGTATTCCGCTTATAATTTCAGTGGCCTTCTTTGTATTGATATAGGTGCCGAGATCCCCAAAGGTTTGATTGGGGTCCATGCCGATTTTTATCAAAGCCATCACAACAGCGGCGCCTAATAATTCAAATACAATCGAAACCGTAGTTGAAGTAGGCATGCCTAAGGTATTGAAGAAGTCCAGGAGCAAAATGTCCGTGATCATCACCGCCATAAATATGATCATGATTTCATCGAAGTAAAATTCCCCTGGCACAAAAATCCCTTTACGGGCGACCTCCATCATCCCACTGGAAAATACCGCCCCAATAAATATCCCCAAACTTGCCACGATCATTATGGTTCTGAAGGAAATCGCTTTAGAGCCAATGGCTGAGTTTAAAAAGTTTACGGCATCATTACTGACACCTACTACAAGATCCACCAAAGCCAAAACGGCCAAGGCGATTAACATCATTAAATAAATCTGATCCATATTGAGTTAAATTGTTGAAACAAAGGTCGAATTAAATTAACAAATTACTGTTATTAAATTGTTATGTGTATGACTTAAAAATGAAGGTCAAATCCCAATCGGAACTCAATGAAATCTTCATTGCCATCCACTTGGCCGAAACTTAAATCACTTTGAATTTTGAGTTTGTGACCCACCACATATTTTGAAGCTCCAGCCGTGTAAACGACCTCATTCCCTTTGCCAGTAACGGCTCCATAACTGATACTCGAATGACGGCCTGTGAGCTCAAAGTTATTTTTAAACAAATAGCTAGCCTGAATATTAGTGGCGTTACCTACCTGTACAACATTGGATGAGCCCGCAAATGGAGTGGGTTCAGCTGCGCTTCTATCGGCATATTCTGCCATGATCGAAAAACCACGATATTTTAACATCGCGTCCATAAATATTGTAGTGATATCTGTTTCGAAAAGACTGCCATCGTCCAGAATCATGTAGCTGCCCATATTGCTCCGATTTTTCACGGCATTTTGATTGAGGTCATAAGTCGCGGCAATCATCAATTTTACAGAGGACTCACGCACTAAATCGCTTTGTGAATAATCACCTTTTTTTGCAAAGTTACCAAAAGGCAATAATTCTACACGAGAGGTATACTGAAGGCCGCCTAAATTTCCTTCGGTAATATTGCGCCCTTCCCCTTGGGACAAGGCCAGTTTTTCTCTTACGAGCATTTGCCCAATTTTGTGTTTGTATCTGAGTTGAATTCCCATATCTCGATCGATGTTGAATTTACTGTTCAAAATTGATCGGTCAATGAGTTGGAGACTTCCAGAAGAAATCACACGCTCTATGTTTCCAGGTAACTTGGTTTGTCCAGCCCAAAGCTCAAAACCCGGGGCAAAATGCCACATCACTACGGCGTCCAATATATAACGCGGGGTGTTTCGGTTGTAGACACTGGCTCCTGAAATATCGCGGTTTGAAAGGCCTAACTCAAGTTTGTATTTCAACTTTGGACTAAAGGCCCAACCGTCAAACTTAAATCGAGCACGTCGCACAAGGAAATTGTATTCAGCATCACCATAATTACTGCCATCGTGATTCCAAGCGGATTGAAATCTAGTCTGAATTCTGGGGGCAAACTTTACAGTGAAGCTGCTATCTGCTGCAGTAAAATTAATTAAACCTTTACCAAAAGATTGATCGTTTAAAGTCTGTGCGTGAATTGGTAAAAAACAAAGGAAACTAAGGCCAAGAAGCCATGTTGTTTGCAAGCGCATATAAATCATTTTTAAGTTTTTGTCGCCGCAAAGGAATTGCTCTAATGTTACCTAAATGTTTCCTAATTGTTATTTGATTAATTTTAAAGTGATTAATTGATAAAATGTGCAAAAAAAAATGGCCGCCCGAAAGCGGCCTACACAAAAATCGAGTCGACAAAAACTTAATGATTCTATGTGCAAGTGTTTAAAACACATTCAAAGAACGTCTTTCTATTTGGTCACAATATCAAGCGAACATTAAATAAATATTAATTAGAAATAGCTGTTGGCTGAATTGAAAAATATGTTTAAATAGCTTAAAGTCAGTGATTTATAAGTTGTATGTTAATTTAATGTTATGTAAACGTAAATTCTATGTAACAAATTCATTAACTTAGCATGAATTCAATTGTTATATTATGAAAGCAATCATTTTAACCGGAGGTCTTTTATTTGCGACCACATTATGGGCACAAGAAACACCAAAAAGAGAAAATATTAAAAATGGTTCTGTGGTGGAGTCCACGGTATATCATGACAATGGAAGTATAGCCCAAAAAGGGGCCTATAATCTTAACAATGAATTGCATGGCGCTTGGGTAAGTTACGATGCCCAAGGCGCTATAACTGCTCAAGGAAATTATACCCAAGGTAAAAGAGTCGGCACCTGGTATTTTTATAATACCGGGGAAATCAATCAAGTCCAGTATCAAGACGGACGTGTCGCCCAGGTGGATCGTTTGGCCAAAACAGATACTCGTGTTGTCAGTCAATTTGAATAAACTACATCATAACACATTAAAAAGGGCCTCATTCGAGGCCCTTTTTCTTTAAGCTGTTTCATGATTTACACAACACAGCCAACAACACTTAAAATTTAGTTTATAGTCCTGAAGTCCATCCAGAGGCCCAGCTAGGCGCAGCAGCACCGTTGCCAGCACCAGAGGTAGGTCCTTCAACCACAAAGCTTTGGTTGGCACCGATATAATCAGTTACCTCAAATCCAGCAGCGGTATTGTCGAACTGCATTGGGCTGATGCTCAAGTCACCATTTTCGATACGCACGGCGGCTTCTGCATCAGTGTCCTTTACTTTAACCCCAAGGTCAATACTGTCAGTGTAGAAGTTGGTAATGGTGAATGATCCACCCCCTTCTTTAAAGTAAAGTGCTCCTTCTGTCACAGGTCCCACCACAGTAATGTTGCTTAGGGTCGTTGTAGTCACAGGACTTGCATTTCCGTCATCACCATTGTTTGATCCTTCGATACCGGCTTTTGCACCGTCCTTGATGTACCAGAAAGAACCGTTTCCATTCCAGCCGTCGGCAAAGTCGATAGAATCATCACCACTGCCGATAGACACTAAGTAGTCTCCTGAAACCGTACCACCGAAGAATTCAATCCCGTCGTCACCCCCTTGGTAAGA
>Ga0209652_1000014_pt1 | contig 144594 bp, 164 predicted proteins | sample SaaInl74LU_5_DNA_FD_184641 | JGI IMG/M metagenome (GOLD analysis project Ga0209652, IMG submission 184641) | Marine microbial communities from expanding oxygen minimum zones in the Saanich Inlet - ESP_74LU_5_DNA (SPAdes) (version 2) | ecosystem: Environmental > Aquatic > Marine > Intertidal...
ATGTTTGGAACAAATTTTGTTAGTCTCTGGTAGTTTTCTTCTGCGTTCCATTCGCCTTGGGAAATAAAAAATACATCTAACATCTAATCAACCTACTATTAACTGATCAACATCAGCTTCTCTAACTAATGGTGCTAGTCTGATAGGATTAAAGTAACTGGCTTTATAAAACTTACTTGCTTGTTCATCTAATGTTGCAATCTCTAAACTCATATCTTGTTTTAATATTCTTCCTAGCTTTTCTACTTCATTGTATAATTTTTTTGTATTCCAAGAGAAGTCGCTTATTGCACAATGCTCATCTGTTCCGTAAAACTTTGGCATAATTTCTTCATGCCAGTATTTGTTATGCCATTCAAAGTCTCGAACTAAAGTAAAATCAAACTCGCTTCTTTTTAAGTTTGTCATATAGCAACCTAATCTAGCACCATACATTGCCCATAAGCCATTTTCAACATCAGCACCAACACTCATCCAAATTAACAAACGTCTATGATTTTTGTAATTGTTTCTCTCTGCTACTTGTCGCCAATCCATAGGCTGACCGTTATGTAATGCTAACTTAACACCTTCCCTAAATCCTGCTCTATATGCTTGATAAGGAGTCTTATTGTTATACACATCACTATAGATATTGTTTAACTGATGATAATGTATATCCCAACAAAAGTCAACAGCACCTGCTCCGCCACTAACTTCCTCATGTGTTCTCATTTGTTCAACTACTTTTACTGGCCATAATTTAATACCACCATTGCCGTATACTAAACCATTTATAATATTCTTCCCTGACCAACTTAGTACGTCACTTTTATCAAATGCTTCTATCTCTAGTTCAAGTTCAAAGAAATCTTCTCTTACTTTATTATCTGCATCAATACCAATGAAGCGTTCTGTTTCAGATAGTTTAGCGGCGGCTTTATGGCAAGCATCAGATCCAAATACTCCGTGACTTCTTTTAGCCCAAGGACAAATTGATTGTAAATGAGCCCAATTCTCGTCTGCATTTGGTTCATCATAACTGATAAACACAACATCATATTCACTTATAGGCACACTCATGCTTCTACTCCTACGTCTAGATTGTTTGCTTTATATAACAAATTTATTGGGGTGTTGTTTGGCCAGTTAGTAGATATCTCAAACGGTACATTTTGTCTTAACATTAGTGCAGGTAAACTAACCCATGCTACAAAGTTATCAGGATCATCTCCTGTTATTAGAGCACCTTTTAAATCTCCAGTCAAATCGTCTATTGCACTTCCTGCTGTATAATTACTTTGTGCATAAACTTTACCATCTTTTATATATAATGTAATATGTGTTCCTGGTCCAGGATGAGATATAATTGTTTGTAGTTCTGACGTTCCGTTAAATGCATAATATTTTTCTGTCTTTACAAATACTATTCCTGTTGCTACTTGAGGTAAGTTTAAACGTACATCTTTATCATTATGTACAATGTTGTGTATAACAGAAGGATCAATTAAATCCCATAAAGAAAACTCTGCATATCCTTTTTCTATTAATTGACCTATAGCAATATCAATATTACCAAAGTATATGTGTGGATCGCTACTATCAGTTATGTAAATTTTAAGAGGCATTGTTGCTTTATTTTCCATTGCACGAGTTGTCCAAATTCTGTTTGGTTCTACTCTCACTATTCCTTTTTCAGCAAACAATACAAATTTTATTTCAGCATTATTATTTTCTTCATGTAACGTAGTACTATGCCAATTATAACGACTATTTGTTGCAAGTTTGTAAGAATCTAGTTTACGTTTATCAACTAAATCTAATGCTCCAATTTTTTCATTAAGTGCAACCTTATAGTTACTTTGGCTATCACTACCTTCTAATAAACTTTTAATTTTAGCATATGTAACATTAAGTGCTTTTGGATTATCAGGTTGTCTTCCTGCAGATATTTTCTTAATAGTACCGGCACCGTCATATTCAACTGACCAAAATTCTTCTTTAACTCTTGTACGTTTTCTAACTGTAAATTGTATATCAGCCATTGTGTACATACTCCAATGTTTTCTCTGATTTATCTAACCATACTGGAAATAACTGTACATGATTTTCTAATTTAAAATTACTGTTTGACGGATAATAAGAAATCCAATCATGCCATGTATTAGTTGCATACATTACAGGAGCAGTTTCTAAGTCTCTAATACTCATATCAACTAACGGAAATGTTTCATATGCTTGCCAGGACGGAAACAAAGAAACTATAGCACTTAGCCAATGTTGTAACTCTGCTTCTTCTGGAAAATAGTAAGTCCATAACTGTTCTTGTGTAAAGTTTATTACTAACATAAACGACTCAACGGCACTCATTGAATCTCCTATTAGCATGACATACGGAATCCCCAAATGATTATTCTCTTCTTGTACTTTTCTTTTTAGTATTTTCTTTTTAGGAATTTCTAATAACCTGTGATCTACAAGTTTACCAGGAACTATGTTTATTTTGTGCTCTATCGCAATTTCTAATAACTTAAACGACATAGGTCTAATAGCAACACCTGCCTGACATAATATATCTCCGTCCTCAAGTGGAATACGAGATAGTTCAAGTAATTGCTCTTCTGGGCTTGTTTCTAATAGTTCTACAAATACAGTTTCAACATCATCTTTAAAAGACTTTATATCAGCTTCAGTTACTTTATATAGTTCCATGTTGTTCCCAAATACATAACACTTCATGACATAAAACTCATAATTTGTCTATAGTTACGAAGTATACTCATTTTGTTCATCATATGTATATCCTCTCCTGTAACTCTTACTGCAATATTTTTATATTCCTCTTCTAAGTTACTAAGCATAACCCAATCGTTTGCTCCTTTAACTTCTACAATATCATCACGTTGATCTTGGTAACGCATATGTAAAGGTATGCGTCCTATAAACCCTCCGTCTTGGAAGCCGTCACATAAGTGACATGCAATAGAAGCCGCATAGTCAGTACGATACAAACTTCCAGGAAACTTATATAGGAAGCGATAATATTCCCAATGATCCTTTACATGCGACCATACATTAAAGAAATGTTGTGCTTCTTCAGACTTTCTCCAATATACTACTGTTGACCACCACATGCGTATTCCTGCATAATGTAACCATCTTTCTGTAGTGTAAGGTTCTTGACAACGCAGATTCATTGCATCTCGATGCATAGCTACATCGCTTGGGCCGCCGAATAGCATTTCTAGATTATTATTTCCAACAAGATAGTCTGTGTCAATCAATATAGTTTCATCAAACGGAGTTATATTGTAAATATCATGTTTATTAGTATTTGTAAATTGAGCATTAAAACTATGATATGCTCCATCATTATGTATTCTAATATTAGTTTCATATTCTGGATCAGTCATAATGACTTGATCCCAGAGTTTTGTGGTCATCTTTTTTGTAGTATATTGTTTGGATTGAATTAAACTGCGTTCGTTGGTTACTAACACTACGGGAATATCTGGCATATATTTCTTTAGTGCTGAAGTGGCAACAATCGCTAATTTAGTATAATCTATTTGCTCATTGTTATAAGCAAACATCATAAAACCTTTTGTCATTTTGCTCCTACAACTGTCTTTGTTGCTCTAGCTTTTTTTAGTTTTTGTTGTTCGTCCCATTTTAGTTGCATTGCTTTATCATATGTTTCTAATAGTTTCTTTAGGAACTCTTTGCTTTTATCAATAGAACTAGTATTACCAATGCTATCTGCAATGTATAATACTTTTTTAGGATTTAGACTTACCTGTGCAGACACATAACCAATTAAGTCTTGTGTTACTTTAAAGACATAATTGTTATAGTTTAGTAGTAACATTGATTCAACACGGGCATCAATGTTCTTCCTTTGTGTTTGCAGAGTCAGTCTATAATTTGCAAAATCAAGTGCTTTTTTTAGTCTATCATCCATATTACTATCCTAGAGTTATGTATGCACTTATTTATTGGGAGAATGTAACGAAGTTAAACCGTTAAGTTTGTGTCCATACAACAGGGTTTGATACTACTGGTGTTGGAATATCTAACGTTACGTTGTTTTCTGTAACACTATTAGGATGGACCATAGTTGCTATTACAGAAAGTTCACCTGTTGATGCAAGTGCTGTACTAGAGCTATCTAGTACTATTCTTAAGTTAAGATACTTACTATCAGTACCATAAACTCTTCCATAAACTTTTACTCGTATACTTGAATAATTACCATAACCAGCATAGCCGCCATATCCGCCATATCCGCCATATCCGCCATATCCGCCGCCGCCACCAGCTGGGCTAGTGTAGAGTAGTTTTTCTGTTGTATTCAGTTCACTAAATCCAATGTCTTGTGTAATACCAACAGAATTTAAACTTGCTATTGTATCAACACTAAGTTTAAGAATACCCATGTCTGCAAATAATGTTTTCCATGTTGTATAACCCGAACCGCTTCCGTTAGTATATGCAAGTTCTAATCTAATATCACCACCAGCATTAAAGAAGTGTCTAGCACTTTCATAGTAAGCTGGGTCAGTACCAAACAAATAATCTAGTTGTGTTTCAAACTTATTTGTCCAGCCTGTGGTGCTACTAAAAGTGTTTAATGTAGTTAATTGTGTTAAGTTTGGATCTACTTCGTTGCGTTTAATTCTTGCTAATTCTAGTAAATCATGAGCAGTATTAAAAAAATCTGCTGTAATTTTTCCGCCTCTAGAAGTTACAACTAGCTCGTCATCTGAAGCATCTGTCCTGTATGTGCTAATATTAATTCTATTAACAAGTTCGTTAGCATAAGAAGATGTAACCTTATCTCCTCTTGCTACAGTCGGTACTTCTGTTCCACCCCAACCCCAACGAATATCATCTTGAACTGCGGCGTCATCTGTTTCTGATGGACCTTCATTTGCATGTGTATCTGCAAATAGTTCATTTACTTGATCTGAAAGATTATTAAAATAATCTTTCGTAATTTTATCGCCACGGCTATTTGGGTGCCCAGACATTATCTGACTCCTACTGTTGCCTCAATTAATCCAATACCTTCGCCATCATAATCTTGTAAACTACGGCCAATGATACTAAAAAGAGGATCGTTTTCTGTTGCTTTTCTTGCAACTCCTGGTGTTTCACTTGCTACTAATCTATCTCCTTTTCCAATTGGTCCTGAGACTTTAGTAGGAATACGTCCTGCTACTGCAATTGGCATTGCATGTTTCTCTCTTTTCTTTCTTGCGTTTAACAAGTAAGCTGGTCTAGTTGATACCACACCAAAGATACTTGGATCTCCGTCAAACATAGTGCTAGTTACTTCGTTAACACCGCCTAGTGCAACCAATGTGCCTGGCTCGTATGTTGCATCACCTACATAAATTTCTGCAACGTCAGCAAATTCTGCTTCAACTGCTACACCACGAATTTTAAAATCACTACTTGAATTTAAATTTAATCCTTTTCCAATTATACCAGTTTGGTTATAATCTCCAGATCCTAAATCGGCATCTACGCCACCTGCGTCTGCTCCGCAAAATGATTGTAAATTTTCACTTGCATGTGGTACATAATCTGCATCACTACTTAAAATAGCAACAAGTATTCCGTTGACTTTAAGTTTAATTGCAGGATGTATGTTTAAGTTAGGTGTTGCATCAACATAATTTGTATCTTTAATTGTTTCATTTATAACAACGCCTGTTTCTAATCCTGGAACTCCAAAAACATTGTTTAACTGAATAAACGCAGTTCCGTCCCACATAAACACACCTTGGTTTGCTGTATCAAACCACATATCTCCTTTAGCTCGTTTAACTAAAGAGGGTTGAGTACCAACAAACAAGTGCCCTACTGGCTTCCAAACTCCACCGCCTTGGTAAATGTTTATTTGTTTTGGTTCTCCAACTACATCGGTATTTCTATACCAAATTTGACCAACGATAGGGTTGGCTGGTTCGTCGTTACTATTGAAATTTTCTAATAGTTTGACAAAGTTTTCAGCAATTAATTCTCCATATCCTAAATAGTTTTTTCCTAAAAGATTTAATCCATACGTTGTATCGATTTCACCTTCTTGGATATTTAGGAGAATTGTGCCATCTGTTTTGTTTACTTCATATGCCATAGTTTATATCCTTTACCTATTATTTAGTACAATTAAGCTCTTATTCTAAGTGTGTAAATAATTTGTATTCTTTGTTCTGCGGTTTTCGTAACCGGATGAAACCTATAATGCGTTAATAATCTTCCGCTATTTAAGCCTGTAATTCCTTTGCTTTTCAAGCCAATTTCATCAAAAATTATCTCTCCATTACTTGCTAATCCTGAATCATATGTTGCGTCAGTTAGATTAGTTATATACCCACCAGTTTGTGAGTTAATATCTGGGTCTGCATAATCAAGTGTAGTTGTAACAACTAAATCAGTAAACTGCGATCCTCTAATATGATCTGTTTCTACTTTATTATCATTTGGTAAAATGTTACCAAAATCTAAAGCATCTACTAATCTATAATATAAAGGATGATACAGCCCTGCATTCTCACCAAGAATATTAGCTGGCTTATATGTAATTACTCCTGAATTAATAGTACTTGCTCCGTCACCAAAATGTATTTCGCTAACAATACTGTTACCACTACTCATTACTTCAGCTAAGGTTTGACTCATGTTTTCTTTATGAACTGAGTTCTTTCCTTCGCGAAGTATTTGTTTTGTGTCTAGATCGACAATTTTTACGAAACCTTCGATGCTTGCATTTATATCTTGAATATGTGTCATTAGTAATATTTAGCCTGTTTGTTATAACCCGTTATATCGTAGGAACTACCTCAGATGCTCCATTTGGATCAACCTCTACTAGTGTTGATGTTGAAACATCTGGATTAAGGAAATTAATCGTATTTCCATCTTCATCAGTAAGTACTGCGTCATCTATGCTAACTGTAAATTCTTCTGTTTCAATAGTCATTATTAATGATTCAGTAATACCAACGTTTATTGTATCGTTGCTTGATAATTTATTATTAAAGTTTGCTATTTTAGTATGATAAGGTTTTACTTCTTGTATATAAGTTGCAACTTGCTCTGCTAATTTATCATAAAATAAAGAAACGCCTCTTAAATCATCTGATGATGTTTTAGAAATATCTAAGTAAGTAGATTTAATTGCCCAACTTGAATTTGGAATTTGATTAAGTGATTCTTTTACCATATCAAAGAAAAATAAGTTAAAGAATCCAATGTCGTTTGTGACTAATAAATCTTCTCTTAATGCAGTTAATAAACTTTCTAATACTTCGCTACCATCTTCGTCCCATGGAAATTTATCCCACCTTGCGGTATCCCATGCATCACCTAATGAGCCATCCCATACTGTATCTAAAAATTGTATTGTTCCATCACGTTGAAAAACTAATTCAATGTCTAATCCGTTTTTATTAAATGATCTTTCTAGCTCTCCATTTGAGTCTAGTAATCCAAAAACAGTAATATTAGACGACAATGTTGTTATCTCTGATAAGTTGTCTACAAAAGCCTGTTCGCTTCCAGCAACATATCCAGTACCAAGATAATCAACAAACTCCCAGTAAGGTGTTAAATCTTTTACATAAGGTCCAAACAATGGCTGATATGTTAATAGATGTGCATCATATGTTGCTTTTGAAACAACATTTGCCTGTAATAGATATTTGTTTGCCGAATAAACAAAATTACGTCTTGCTTCTTTTATATCTTTATACCATGTTTGTGGTAGAGGAACATACTGATTTCCGTACCTACGAAGTGGATGAAGTTTAGTATCTGGCACTCGTCTTCTTGCCGGAATAACTGCTAAGTATTCTCCGTTTAATCCGCCTGCTTTTTGTACTGCGGTTGCTCCACTAACTACCATATTCCAATCACTTAGTGCATCTGCTACAAAATCACTAGTTGACGTATAACCTGTTTTGTTTGTTATAAGCATTGGTCTATGTAACTTTTTCTTAGTTTCTAGTCTAAGATCAGTTGATAATGCAAATACATTTCCTAACGAGTCAACTAAGTTTCCAGTTCCTTCGTCAATTTGATAAATTGGTCTAAGTACTCCTTCTACTTTTTCTCTAGTATCGTTTAAGAATTTTACCACAGGAACATCATTATCATTATAGGTACTTGTTGTAACTACTTGCGAAAGATTATAGTTTATAACAACATCTCCTTCGTTATAAAGTGTATTGGGTATCCATTCTTTTAAAGCATGTGTTCTTCTATATTGATCTCTGCCAGATATACTTGTTTTAAGTCTACGAAATAAGTATTCAGGAATAACACTTCCTGACTTTCCTTCGCTTACTAATAAACTATTAACATGTTGTTGCAGTCCGTCTGTTCTTTCGACTATTCTAAGTATTACACTTTTTCTACTTGCTAAGAATCCATTAGCATTTGAAAGTACTAATGCGTTAGTTGCAATTGGACTTGCCCAAGTTATTCCTGCAATATCTGGACTGTTTAATGCAGATTGTATTGCAAGAGCAGAGTAAGTTCTTTTTGCTCCTGCAGGAATATTTGAAGGATTTTTACTCCAATAATAATATTTTGTTACTAATGCCCCGTTGTTATTATATTCTTGATTTTCAGTATATCTAATTATACCGTCACCATCAGAGTAATCTATTCTTGCATCAGGATGTGTGTCTACTGCTGGTTCTTCATCTGATGAATACCATTCGTAAATTTCTACTTCACTATCTGCAAATTGCTCTCCCCAGTAGTTTGCTCTATACTCTACATTGTTTCTTTGCTCGTATTCTGCATAACGTAGTTTACTGGTATCCCACCATAGTTTTCCGATCTGTGTGTTTTCCCAATATGTTGTTGCATCAAGTTCTTCGTTTCCAAATTCATCTATATTGTAAACTGCCGGATCTACTCCTTGCCTGTAGTTTAGATATTGTACTACATCGTCAATAGTAAATCCCTTATAAGGATCAAACAATTCAATGTTAGCAATTTTATTTCCTGTATCACCATCTAATAATGTAATACTGTCAATTGCAGTTGAGTCTACCATGTTGCCTTGTAACGTTGTTGCTTCTTCGTTAATGATCCAAGCAGTTCCGTTAAATTCATATACTGTATATTCTCCTTGAGCAGTACTATCTGGCTCAAGATAAAACTTAGTTCCTACAGCAATATTTGTTAGGTTTGTTGGTAAATCTGCTGTAGTTTTGCCCTTGGTATTCATCATTGTTATAGATACTAGGTTTTCTGTTTTTGTTGAAACTCTAGTAGGAACTAAGATATTATAAGCATCAATAACTTTTGTAACTACATGAAAAGTTCTAATTGTTTCTTCAGTAGTTCCTAATATCAATAACATGTCATCAACTGCTAATCCATGTGCATTGGCAAATGTAACTTTACTTTCTTCTAATGCAGGATCACCATTAGGACAAATTTCATTTATTAATGCTGGAACAGTACCTTGTAAAATATTCCAACTAACTTCAGTTTCACCTGTTTCTGTTGTTGTAAAATCTTTGAAGTTAAAGTCACTTAACCATACTGTAGGAGGAAGTGAAATAGCATCTTCAGTAACTACAGTCCATTGTGCTGAATCAAATGCAGTATTTTGTCCGCCAGTTACATTTTCTATTGCTTGATATAGTAAGCCATTATTGAAAACTCTATCACCTTCTTTGTATACTCCAAACTTACTAAAAGATCTTAGTTCGTCTAAACGTTCAAATTTATCATCTTCAAATAATCCAATGTTAGATCCAACTAGCTCATTGACACTTCTTTTCTGTACATTGGTTTCAACTAAGTTGCCAACTCCTGCACTTGGTAACCAATTATTTTTCTTGACATAGTCTGGTGTTATATCTGATCGAGCTATGGTTTTAAAATTAATATCTTTTGATCTTGATACCCATCTACTATCATTCTTTAGTATATCAATAATGTTATCGCTTCTAAAGTCAACATCATCTTCGCCTTCTTTAAAACGTATAATCTGTCTGGTACTTGTCATGTCTTCTGCTCTGACTTCTATTTCCCAAACACGTCTATTACCTAACTTTCCAAATTCTCCATCAGTAAATAACCACTGTTCGTTAATTTCTAAATCCTGTAATGTTCCTGGAATGTCAATAGCTGAATTCCTAAACAAAGCGTTAATTGCTAGATTAGTTCCTGATGCTGAATTTAATCCCTGTTTGTAAGCAAACTCAACCGATTCATCTGAAATGATTTCTTCTATAATTGATTTTTTAGAAGGTATAATATCTCCCTTACTAACGTCACTTAAGAATGTGTTAAACTGGCTCTTCTCTAAATCTCTTGACTTAACAATATCTGTTGCTAAACTTTCTAATCCAGGTAGTAATCCTGTATTTGTTACAATCACTCCTTGTGCAAATGGCTTTCCGTCCCAACCTCTTGTTCTTCTAGCAACCATTTTTAGATTTTGTAATCTATACTGTAATTGGCTATTATTGATTACATCACCAAATCTAGTAGAGTTATTAAAGAAGAATATATGATCATAACTTCTTAAAGAGAAGTCAATAAATGTAACTTGCTTTTTTGAAGTAATTTCTACAAGGTCTTGTTTTTCGTTATAATTTCTAGATATTAATAAGTCATTTGGTTGTGCTAATTTTCCGTCTGAAAATATAATCTTTCCTCGTCTAGTTAAATCATTGTCTAACTTGTCTAAATGTCCTAGTTGGTGTTCGTATAAAAATCCTTTAGAGTCAATTGGTCCACCTAACCAGTAAGTATCTGTTCCCCAATTTTCACCAATCCAGGTCATTGCATCTAATGCTACCTGTTCCCAATTACCAACAGTTCCTCTTGAATTTAATTTATCAAAAACTAAACCATTGCGTTCTTGTAATGCTTGCACACCTATAAAGAATTCGTACAATTCTTGTTTTGTCTCAAACTTGTGACCGTAAGGAATATTAATAACATCTGTTTCATGTTGTTTGTATAATATAAGAGTGTCAGTATCTGTTTCTACAGTTCTTTGAAATGTTCCACTTGTACCATCTTTAATTGGTAATACAGTAGTGAAGTATCGTTGTTCTGGGTCAAAACCATAAACTCTAAAACCGTCATCTTCTCGTTCTAGTCTTACTGCACTATACCTTAAGTCGTTAGTACTAACTCCTGCATCTAATGTTAAGTTAAAATCCTCGTCTGGAACAAATGTTCCATCAGATACTTTTGCATGTGGCATTTTAAATCTAGCTTCTTGATTGCTAAATCCACCCATACCAAACATTAACACAACTCCTAGATTTTCTAGTTCATTAATTACTTCTGATCCTGGGAAGTTTAACTCTTTATTACTTTCAAAAAGTAATGCTCCAATACCAACTGTTGGTCTTAGTTGTACCCAAGGAACATCTGGAAAAATACTATACTGTCCTAAGGCTTCTGTTGTATTATTATTGTTTGTTACAACATAAGGATTAATTCCTTTTTCTACAAATTCGTTTACAGTATTATTATTTCCAATTTTATCAAAGATCTGATGGTATGCTCCTGCAGAGCTTCTTGCCCATAAGTCTTCCCACACGCCATAGCTACCAATTTCCCAAGGTGCTCCGGCGGCGTCTTCTGTTACAGTTATTCCTAACCAATCATTTGGATGTATAAGTTTAACGTCTGTTGTAACTGGAAAGCCGTTTGGATATTCTCTTCTAGAGCCATAATCATATACTGCAGGTGTTCCTGGTTCGCTTACAAGACCTGTTTCTAACGCTGATTCTAATGCAACACGCTGGGTTGGCTCTCCCCATTGATAATGATGATCCCACCAGTCTGGTTTATTGCTAAAGTTTAATATTTCCCAAGGACGGCTATCAGGCTGATAAGTTCCAAACAGTCTAATGTACATTCCTCTCCAACTTTCGCCGTTGTAATTCCATGTCCACGGATCTGCAAAATCAAAATCTTGTGAACGGTCTCTGAAGTCAATATCGTTGGATTGAAACCACCTAACTTCAGCTAACGAACGTAGGCTGGTAATATCAGGATTACAATATAACCCTGAATTTTCTCTTAACGTGGCTCCTGGCAATTCTATACAGCTGACATAAATTCTTCTTTCTAATTCTAATATTAAGTAGTCTCTTGGATCAGGTGCCGAATAAATGTTATCTTGGTGGGCCATTACTTTACTGCCGTCATGTCTTAAAATTAAGAATCGATCAAACATTCCCCATCGTTCTCTAATAAGTTCTGGCTTGGTTAGTCCTTTCAATCCTAGCTTAGTAGGACTTGCTGGTACTCCGCTCAATAAAGGAGTTGCGGAACCTCTGTAATAAATTGCTACTATACTTCCTTCACTAACTGGATTTGAAAATATTACATTAGGAGTAGTATCAACACTATATCCTTCAATTTGTAATATATTATCAACATAAACATATACATGATCTGGATCATATTCGTCTTGGTTTAATATACTACTACCAATGTTAACTGCAAAAGTTGTTTCGTTAGTTCCTTGAACAGTATAGTTAACTTTAAGCATATTAGTAGTAGAGAAAACCATTCCACTTTCAGCATCTGTTGAATTTGTATTAACTTCAATGTTTAATTGATCTAACATTAAATCTAATATTTCTCTTGAATTTGATGTTGTTACTTCGTATGCATTATTAAAAGTTTCTACTAACTTAATAAAACGTCTATGCCATCTCCATGCATTCATACTTCTGTTAATAACTACTTCACCTAAATCAGGGTTTAATCTTTGTGTTGTCCACATTCCTCTCATTGCTGAAATGTCAGCAGTATAAGATCCATTTAGTGAAGGAATTTGAAAACTATTACTCCAGTTTTCATTTCCTCTTGAGTTGGCTAATATATTTTTCTCAAATGATTCATTTAATATTGAAGGAGTTACTCCGTTTACAAAAGAAATGTTTTGTGTTGGATTATATGCTAATCCAGGAATTGCTGTACAATGTTGACTCTTTACATCAGCATTGGTTACAAATTCTCCTTGGTGCATTATTTCAACAGATTTGTTATCTTCGTGTTCTTCTAATGTAATTGAAAAACCTGTGGCAAAATTATCTGCATCTCTACTAACAGTTGGTGTCCAGCTTGTAATAACTCCATTAACTTTTACTTTTAAAGTTCTAGGATCATTTTTTGGTTCAATTATCATTAAAGGTACAGAGTAATAGTTTGGTCCAAACTTAGCAGTATAAAATCCAACATCTAATGCTGTATCTACTTTTATAATTCCTTGAGCATCTGCTGTACCTGATAGTACTAACGTATTACTATCATCATATATGTTTACATCTGTTAACGCAGTAGTCTTTAATATTAAAGGTTCATTAGATCCTCCAACTATCATATTGTAAACTACATTTTTAAAATTGTCTGCATGTTGTACAAGAATGTTATCACCGTGTGGCACTATTACCCATTCATATGTTGGCCATGCACTCTTTGAAAATTCTATTCCGTTGACTATGTCTGTGCTATTAATTCTTAAACTAGCCCAACTCTTTAATCTAAACCAAGCCTTAAGAACACCAGTACTCATTCCGTCATTAACACTTTGTGGTAATCCTGTAACTACCGAATGTAATCGTCTAAAGTTAATTGGTCCTGGAACATCTGCATCTCTATCCCCAGAATTTAAAAACTTTGTAGCATCTTGTAATGTATAGTTAAACAATATATCTGCTGGTTTATTTTTAGAATTATTGTTTAATTCAACTGAAAAGTTACTGTTATCAAACGATAATCTAAATCCACTTTCTTTATCTGCAGAACCACTTCCGTCTTTATACTCAATAATAGTTGAACTCTGTCTAGTTGGAACGTCACCAAGTTGTTCTGCCCATTTATCCAAAGGAACTTGGTTTCTATCATATAGTCTCCATAAAGGTACATGCGTTCTGCTCAATCTTGTCTGCGCCGGGTATACAACTGATCCGTCTACCTTATATTCAAAGTATGCTTTTAACCCAGCTCTGATATACATAGACTGTCCATCTTTAGGTGTATCAATAATAAAGTGTGTGCATATTCCTTGACTGTTAGCTCTAAAGACAATTATTTTATTTTTGTAAGCACCGTCTCTCAACCATAATATATTTTCACCAAATAATCTTATACCTTGTCTTTGTCTTACTGCAATTAAGTTCAAGTCAGTGAGTGCAGTACGAGCTTTTTGATTTGTACTAAATGCTTGAGTTAGAAAATTTTCTATCGCTACTTCGTCACCATTAATTAACGCCTGATAAATTAATTCATTACGAGCTTGTTCAGCAGATCCTAAGAACATATCTACTAATATTCTTATAATATTTAATCCAACATAATCATCTGGTTGCTGTGAAACTCCTTCTTCGTTTTCAGCTACTGCTCCAATTCTTCCTTTAAAAGTAGTTCCATGGTTAAAAGTTTCTAAACTATTCTCAAATTCAATAATAGGTCTTAGAGCAACGTCTTTATCTGAAACAATGTCTGATTGTTTAATATTAAGAAAATTACAAGTTTCATTAATTGTGTCTTTATGAATCCAAACATTTGATCTAGAGAATGCACTTCTATTTTCTGCACCAGCTTCTTGTGTAACATAATGCTTTTGATTTATTCCTAGTATGTCGCCTTCCCATGATAGTTCGTCCCATGATAAATTAGTCTGATCCCACAATGATGTTAGTTCAGTACTATAAACTGTTTGTCTATCTTGGTGTGATTGAGATAATAACTTAATTCCAGAAGGAGTACCAACCCCAGAAACTTGAAAAACTCTTTGAGTGTTTACTGAACCTACTTGTAAAATTTCATCAGCATTAACATAGTAATCGTTTAACGTGAGAATAACCTGAGATCCTACTGCTGGTATACTTGTTGCATTCCATATAATGCTTTCTCCTACAAAATCAAAGTCGTTGTTTTGTCCAACAGTTTTAACAACTCCGTCAACTTCTACTACTACTTTTAAGAATTTACTAAATCCCCATTCTCCAGAAACCTCATTATAGAAATCTAATTGGTTGGTTCCGTCAGCAATATGTGATTCTGAAATTGTGCCGTTAATTGATTCTCTGCCATCTACTGTCTTTTTAAAACTAACTCTCATTCCATTTTTAAGAGATAGTGTTCTTCCGTTTGCTTGTAAAGGTGTTGTATAATATTGCTTTCCAATAATATCACTGAGAATATTAATTGGAGCACTTGTATCTGAAATGATTGATCCAGTTAAATGTATAATTGGAACCTGAGGAGCAACCCACATATAGTTACTCCAGTTAATAAATTTATCTGGGTTAATTGGAAAATCATTTACACTTACAGGAACCAAAGGTTCGTTGTCATGCTCGTCAAGAAAGCCTTGCGATAATGCAAGATTATCTGATGTTAATGTGTAAACCTTATTATCATTTCTTCTAACAACTATTCCTTCTTCTAGTTGTCGTTTTTTATTATCTGCTGTAGGTAAAAAGTCATTGTTTGAAGAAGTTAATTGCCCTGAAGCCGCAGTTGGCCTGCCAATATTATAGTTTACATTTTCAATAACATTAGGTTGAAACATGTCTTCAACTGTTGCTGTAAATAACTTCTTATTAATATCTGTTTTAAAGATATCAGGTAAAAGATTTATTGCAAGAGGATCAACCTTCTCTACTTTCTTTTCGTTGGTATATGTATTGCTTTCAATACTTTTACCATTAAACTTTTTAGCATTTGCCATTTATGTTAAGCCCTTCTTGGTAACGGAACTTGTTCGGTTGTAATAATTTCAATATTATCTGCTGTAGCACTACTAATAAACAACTCGTTTTCTTCGCATTTGATTTGAAATATATCACTAACCGATACTGTTGCTTGTACAGGTACTAAAGCTACACTTGAGACAACTCCAGCTAATTGCTGATGTATCCATGCCGCCATATCTGTAAAATAAAATGTTTCTCCAAAATCCCAGTTTTCAACTGAGAAATAATCGTTAATTGATGCAATTACTCTACTTCTAACTTCTGCATTACTTACTTTAGTCCCGTCGCTTCTTGTTACTCTAATTGTTACTTGATCTCTAATGTTTGCATTTTCTCCAAATATAATTTTATATTTTATTGGATGATATATTATAGTATCACTTACACTTTTATAAGGAGTAATGCTAGACATAAAGTCACTAAGTTCAGTTGACGTCATTGTAGTTGGAACCTCGTCAAATTCTGTTCCGGTTGCTAACCAATTTCTAAAATTAGAATCATATTCGTCTGTTAATACAAACATATCAATAATATTAGTAGTTGTTGCATCTACTCTGTTTTCCCTTAAAGGAACATGATTATGTTGTATTGTTAGGCTTTGCCTTCCAGTAACTGTTTTTGAAGGAGTTGTAATATCGTTTATAGCTCTTGGTGCTAAAGTGAACTGACCTTCTGCATCATCAAATTCCTTTTCTACTAGCTCAATAGTTTGCGATACTCCTTGTACTGTAAATATTAAACTAAACAAGTTAGGATTTTTAGGAATTAAATCATCACTGATTCCTGGAAGTTGTACAATAACTCTCTTAGGATCATACCTACCATCATCAAGTGTAAAGTAATCTGATACTTCTAGTTCTGCTCTCCTTGTAACACCTGGATTGTTTGCGGCACTACTTGAAAGTACTTGTACTGTATCTTGGATAACTCTTCTAGTTACAGAATCCAATGCTTGTCCAAATTTTTGATTGTGAAAAACTATTTGTGATTCACTACCTAGTACTACAATATCTCTTCTTGTAGTTGCTGTCCAAGTATTACTATCATTTCTATGAGTAAAACGTAGTAACCAACTTGTACCAACAGTAGATGAATCAAAATCTCCTTCAATGACTATTTCATCTGCGTTAATAATCTTCCAATCATCTAATACATGATCGTAACGTAAACCAAAGTTTCGTTGTGCTTGTAATTCATCTAAGATGTTTCTTTTTTCGCCATCTGTAAATACAACACGAAGATTAGGCATCCAGGACACTACGTCTTGGTTTGCAGAAATTCCTTCAATAAACACAGCTCCTTCACCGTTTGCTCTTTTTCCTGTGTTAACACCGTCTGATGATGTTAATCCAAATCCATCTCTGAAAACATCTTGTATCTTGTACCAGCCTAAATCGGCTAGTCTAACTAAAGAATTTTTCTTTAATGTTCTTATATCTTGTTCTACTGAACTTCTTCCAATTCTTTTAGGATCAACATTGCCTGTAAAGTATCCATGTGTTGATCCAATTGTAGTATCTACTGTTTTCCAATAAACTGGGTTTGCAGGTGAGATAGGTGTAAATCTTCTGTAGTATAACTGATGTAAAGGACGATACTGTAGTGTATCTAATAACCATTTCATAATTTTGTTTGTTCCAACTGAGTCAGCTATTTTTGTGTCTACAGTTGATTCGTCAGTATATAAAAATGCATCATCTGCCAATGTAATAACTGGTCTATAAGATGCTGTTGGATCAGCTAAATCTGAGTACAGGCTTTGTCCTGTGTGTATTCTGTTTATAGATTTTATTCTAGATATACCAGACACTTTACCTTGAGGATAATTATTATAATCATCTGCTGTAATCATTCTATTTTGACTAGCGGCGGTTCTGCTTGCATTATTTTTAATGTCAGTAATAGACTCACTCTCGATGCCAGCCATGTTATTTTTAGGACTAATATTACAAACTATTTCTTGAGGCTGTCCTAAAGAATCTACATAAACTAAATTTAAATCTACATCAGTAGTTTCGCCTTTTTGTATAATAAAGTCTTCGTTAGCACTAACTCTAAACCAAATTCTAATATTACCAAATGGTACATTACCAAATGATCCATTGCCAAATTTAATTGATATCTGGTCGTTAGTTCTAGTAATTATTTCAAAGATATTTCTATCTTCTTTATCGATATCATTAAAAGATATGTTGTTACCAACAACACTTTCAACCTTTGTCCAATATGTTAATATTGTGCCTGTCTGGTCCACAGTTTGTACCCATACATCAGTATCATTGATATTATTTGCATTAATATCAATTACTCTGTTTTCTACAACATTATCAATAATAATATCCTGAAACAGAAGTGTTCCTTGCTTACAACTAAAGAACCAACCATTTGATTCACTAGCAAATCCTGTTCCGTCATTATTAAAAGTAAGACTCTTTGCATTTAACGGAGATGGTGGGCTTTCAATTAATGCTCCGTCTTCTAGTGTTACTGGAATAATATCAAACGTATATGATTGTCCTGCTCTACTATTCAATGAAACATTTTCTATCAAGCTAGAATCATCTGTTTCTTCAAACTCATAAATTTCTCTAGTCATTGCTCCTGACTGAAATGTACTAATTGGTCTTCCGATAGGATTACTTTTACTAAATGCTTCGTTTAATATTAAGTTAAATTGTTCTTGAAAATCACTGTTTAGCGGATCTGCCCATACAATATTTTGACCTGCTAGGTTGACTCCTCTACTATCGTATATTTCTTGAGAACTTGAAATACTGTTAATTCTTAAAAAACCTTCAGCAGTTTTATTTCTATGTGACTTGTATCCTATTTGTCTAGCAATAGATAATACGTTTTCTCTTACTTCAGCAGTTTCTAAGAATGTTTCTCTTAAATTTAAATCTGCTCTGAATGCTATGTTTTGTCCGAGGAATGAAATTAAATCAACTAATGCAACATATTCACTGCTATTAATAAAGTCATTAAAATCTTCTCCGTAATTAACCTGGATATGATCTAGTAGTGCTTCTCTTAATGATTCAAAATCATATGCTTTAAAATCTGCATTGACTAAATCTCTATAACTATTAAGCCAGCTCTCTGCGGCGTTTAACTGACTTAGACGCTTTGTCTGACTCATTAAAATTCTCCTTTATTAAATTCCAAAGGAAGTGTAGTTACTTCATTCTCTGGACGATAAATTAGTGTTACATCAACATTAACTGAATGTTCATTTTCTATTGTCTGAACTTCAACGAATTCCCATCTAGGATCTTCTGAAATAATTCTAACAACATCATCTCTTATTAGTTGTCTTGTATTGTCATCAAGTGGATCAAAAAGCAATTCCCATATTATACTGCCATGTGACGGTAGCATAATACGTTCGCCTAGCTTTGTTCCAAACTGATTCAATAAATCTTGTTTTGCTAGAGCAAAGTTAGTCAACACTGGTTTTGTAAAACTAGTGCCTATTGTGCTGTATCCTTTGTATTTTGTTGTCAATGTAGCCATAACTATATTTAGCACCCTTATTAAGCAGGGTTATTACTGTTATGCCCTTGTAGGTGTATTTGGCGGATTATTTTCGCCAGTATGAGGATTTCCATGTTTATTTTGTAATGATGCAACTTGTGTTATAGTAGAACCAGGAGGTATTTTTCCTGTGTTTAAAAAGTAGCTTCTTTCGTACTGTGCTCGTTGTAATTTGTTAGGAGGAAGGTACTTTGATTGTAGTCTTTTACCAGTAGATGGCCCATTGCCCAAATCAGTTTTCCATTGGTCGTTTTGTGGTTGTCTTGCTCTTTTCTTTTGTACACTTTTAAAGTCAGCAGTAACTCCTTCGTTCATAAGTTCACTTGCACTTTTCTGAGCTCCTTGTACTTCGCCTGTTATTGCATATTTTGCTTCTGAGTTACGTTGAGTAGCATTTGGTGTATAATACGCATTTGCCCATATAGTTGCAATATCTTTAGGTTGAGGTCTGCCATCACCACTTGCTTTTCCGCTATCTACTAATTGATCTGCCATTTTATAAGCATTACCTGGATTTCCAAAAGAAGCCATACACAATGCATCAAACATTGTTTGTGTAATACAAACTATGTCCTTACCAATCCTCTTAATTAGGCGGCGCCTTAGAGGAGGAGTCATATGTCTATCAATAATTTGTCTACTTGCAATTCTTGCCTCTGCTTCACTTGGTCCATCAACTAGTGCTTGTTTTATACTTGCATCTAGTTTGCTTGCAGAGTTTTGTGGTCCCCAGATATCAACTCTAGTTCCATATCCAATACTATATCCTTGAAAATCTGCGTACATCATTCCTCTATATGCTTCTCTACTTTTCATCATATTAAATGCTTTTTCGCTCATTACTGCTCCTTTTAAACTTAAAGGAGGCATACAAGAAACAGCATCAGCAGTTAATGGAATTCCTGTTTGTTGAGAAACTTGTTCTCCTTCAGCATTTAAAACTGGTTCCAATGATTCATAACTTGCTGGAGCTGGAACTACTGTAGGACTACCAGGAACACTTGCTAAAACTGCTTCAGGTGAGTCTGGACTTAACGTTCCAACTGGCAATGTAATTTTTTCACCACCTTCAAACTTTCCGTGTCCTGCCCAAGGCTCATGCTCCGGTACTCTAGCAGATACACTTTCTCCTACTAGTTCATTTACAATATGATTATGTACTTCAGGCTTGGTTGCCTTTGCCGCAACAGGTCCATTCATGTCAATTCTTTTTGCAGTTTCTTTATAAACTGCCGCTACATTGACATCCATTCCTGCTAGTGATGTTTGAAATAGCCCTTGACCAGCTGTAACATTATAACTCTGTCCTGTTTCAATTTTAGTGTTTTCTTTTGACTTCACGTTAATATCTTTGACTGCTTCTATATTAATATTTTTACCGGCATGCATATTAATATTCTCTTCTGCATGAAAAGATATGTCCTTTTGTGAGTACACATCAATGTTTCCTTCTTCGTCTAATTCTATCCAAGCAGTACCTTTTGCATTAATAATGTTAATATACCCGCCCTCTTCGTGCATCTGTATTTGGTGCCCACTAGAAGTACGAAAACGTATTTGTCCGTCGAGTCCTTCTTCTCCGTCGTCTAACATAAGACTATGCTGATTAGGAGTTAGTATACCATATGCTAATCCAGGATGGCTTGAAGCATTTCTAAAAGGACCAGCATTAGTTTGACCTCTTCTTAAATCTTTATCAATTCCTTGTTCACTTAATCTAAAACTAGCAGGGTGTTCAGGCCTACGCATGATATTTTTATCTGAAACATTCCATCTATTTCTATCGCCAATTGGCCTTACTAAACCTTCGTGTGTGGCTCCTGACGCAATTCCTGGCAATGCATGTGTTTTGTCGTCATGTGGTACACATGCCCACCATACACCTAAGTTTTTATCTCCATTAATGAAAGAGCATATTACAAACACATTTAAGTCTGGTGGAACATGCCATATACCATAGGCTCTATCTGTTTCTTCATAATCAACTGAACCTTTAATTGGCTTCTCTGCTTGGTGGTTTGTTGATCCAGCAAAAGGAGGACAATACTTTACTCTTCTCCAATGATCTGGATTATTTTCATCTCCAAGAAACTCTTTGATATAAACTTCAAGTACACCCATGCCATAGGGGTCTGCATTGTTTTTAATTTTACCAAGATACACTCCTGTAAAACTTTCTAAATCATACGGTCCTGTTGACATATTATACTCCTAACCTTTTCCTGCTTCGTTTGCTTTTTTAAACTTTGCATCTCTTTCTTTTTTGATCTTCTTCTGCATTGCTTCTTTTGCTTTTTGTCCTAAAAGAGGATCTTTTGTTCCTTTTAACTTTGATGTAAACTTTCCACCTGTAAATGTATGTACAGTTGAAAAAATCCTATATACACCCGTAATCAAATCTTCTTTGTCTAGGTCCATAAGGTCTTTGTCGTTTCTATCTGCACTTGGTACTCCGACTTCTAAGTAGACTGAATTATCTACATTTTGCCCAGCTGTTTTTGCTAAGTGTTCTTTTAGTGCTTCCTTGTAGTTTCCTATATTTTCGATATAAAAATTTATGTCATCTTGTACTGGTGCTTTTCCTTCTACTCCTGCTGGTGTTTGGTGTAGCCAAAACGGATCTCCTAAAACATCAAAATCTAATGTCATTAAATCTCCATTACCTGCACTTGCACCAGCATGTAATTGTTTAAACAAATGTTTTGAAACAAACTCTGCTCTTTTGCCTTCTGATTGTGTATCTTTTGTTTTACCTTGTGTATTAGTTGGAGTAAACATAGTCTTATAGATATTTAACTGCGAAATATCTACGTCTGCTTCTGTTAAATCTTCAGCAAATCTAAAAGGAGCAAGTTTTTCATCTTGTATTCTTTTTAGTGTTGCTTCGTCTCTTCTTTTATTTTCAGCATTTTGTTTTCTTGCAACTTCTCTTAATTCCTTAGCTGATGGTTTCTTCTTTGTAGTTTTTGCTTGTGGAACAGAAAGGTCATTGATCATTGACAGAGGAATTCTCCAAAGGTTATTAAACTTAAGATCTAAGTTTAATATTTCAGTATTTTCTCCTGAATAAATCCACTTATATGCTTTTCTAATAAGTCCGTTTTCAATATAATCATCAATCCTAGCAGATACATCATCTATAGATGAAGTCTGTTCTAATTCAGCAGGATCCATAAGATCTTTGGCTAAAGCCCTTGCACCTACGAATACTTCTACATCTACTGCTTCTTTCATTCGTTTAGCATCAAATGAATCTTTGCCTTGTACAGTAACTCCTGTAACAACTAGTATTGACTTCTTTAACTTTTTAAGAGACTCTGGTTTTGGTTTTACACTTTCTTGGTCAAATGCATCATTTGTTAAATATTTTACAAGCTCTGGCGAAGTGCCAAACATTTGATGTATAAACCCTTGTATTGTTTCTCCTGGTGCTAGTGCAATATTACCATCCGTAAATATACTCATAAAAAAGCCTTCGCTTTTTGTTGCAATTAATTTTGAATCAAAGTCAAACTTTTTATCTTTTATTGTTGGACAAACATAAAATTTATAAGTGTCTGCTTTTTCTTGTATTCCGTCTTTAACTAATTCTTTTTGGTACTTGTTTAATCCAGTTTCTAATCTTGTAATAAGACCTTGTATATTATTCTGTTTACTATTGTCATTGTCTTTGTCAACAGATACACCTTTTTCTATTTTCAACACTTCTGTATTACTAGAAGAACCTAAGTTTGTTACCATCAGTAAACTATATGTTGTACCTCTTAAATCTAAACTCATTTCTAACTCAGTAATTGTAACATACCATTTATAAACCATTTCGTTACCTAATCCATCTTTGCATATAACTGGCATGTCATTTTCGTAGCCTTTGAAGTTTACCTCTAGCAAAAATATTGCTTCTTGAGAATTAGGATAGTTAAACGATCTTGCAGACTTTGCAATCATCTCTGGTAGTTTAGCACCCAAAGGTTCAGTTATTCCCATTTTAAATGTATGATCTATTGCAGACATATAAAAGGGTTGTGGGTGTCCAGGATTAGCTGTTGTTATTTCAAGTGATTCTAAGACAACTGAGCCAACCGATGCTGAGTCTAATATTTTAATCCCTCTTCCGTGATTAAATGATCTTTCTTTTATTTTCAGTGTTCTTTCGTCACTAGGCATCATAGTTAATACTACATTATAGGTATAACTAGGATATGCTAATAAAGGATTATCTCCTACCTCACTAGCAAGTTTTGGAGGAGCTTGAATTGACTCGGGTGCAAGTTTCGCTATGGCCATTTTAAATTCCGTCTGTGCTAGTAAGTACCTCTAGTACTGTTCCAGCTTTTAAATCTCTAATAGGATCAACAAGTGCATTTCTATTGAGCATTGCAATAGTCCACCAATACTTACTGTTACCATATAAATCATAACTTAGTTTGTCTGGTCTATGTGCTTGAGCTGGTGTAACTATATGTTGTTGGGTTTCGGTCCCAGGTGATACTAAATCGTCGACTGTCTGTGCATTATAGATGTCTAAGAAAAAGTCTTTAACTTTTGTATTTCCGTAATGTGCTTTGCCTGTTGCCATTAAATATATCCTTTGCCTAATAGTTTACCTGATGCAAAATCCTCTAACTTAAAGTCTTTAACTACTTCAAGTGGGCTAAGTTGAACAAGTAATGTTACGGAGATATCAAATAATACAGGTACTGTCTGAAATCCATCTGCCATGCTTACTGTAATGTAATCTACGTCCTGTGGATAATCAAAAGAAAACGATTGTACTACAACTGGTGTATTATTATAAAGCCCGTAAGCATTTAGTCTTCCAATTGGAGGAGGCGTTCCTCTTGTTTCTTTTTCTTGTTTTCTGCCATAAAACATCATAGTAGATGTTCTTAACAAATGTATTGCATTTAATGCTCTGCGTCCTTCTTTTTCATCTCTACTAACAAAAGGTCCACTAATTGATATTGTAGGAACCTTTCTATTACCAAACGCACTTGGTTGATAATTTGTATGTTGTAATTCAATAGTATTATAGTTAACTTCAATAGATTGTGTTATTCTCGGAGTATAGTCCCATTCAATAATATTAGTGTTAAAAGCCGCATTATCCGAAGTTGGTGTAACTTCGGGCTTTAGTGCTTTAAACGATAATTTTACTTTATCCGCAACTTGAGCCATGTTATGTTAGCCTCCTGCTAAAAATACTAAGGATCTTTTTCTGTAAACCTTCGTCTGCGTTTGGGTATAGATCTTTTACAATTCTTTCTTGTTCCTCTGTACTTCCGCTTGCAAACATACTTCTAATCTCTGATGCACTTCCTGCTGTTTGCCCTGCAACTGTAAACTTATAATCTTTAACAGGATATATGTACCCATGTCCAGGGCGTTCTGTTCCTTCACCTTTGTCGTTTGTAAAAGGTTTCATCTTACCACCTGTATATTTTTGAAAATAAGAAGGCGAACCATTTTTTAATGGTGTGAACTGAAATCTAGGATCTTCTTGCATATCCTTTGATCCTACTCCAAATACCATAACATCTGTGTTAGGATCAAGACCTAATGCAGTTGGTAGTACTTTTGGATTATAAGGAACCGGTTCTTCAATAACCTGGCTTGGATTAATACCCGTTGCTTGTATCATTGCTTTTTTCTCGTCAAAAGAAAAAGGACTCTTATTCGGCTCTACTTTGCCGCTAGAAGCGATATAAGTATTGTTAATGCCAAACTTAGACGCTAGTTCTTTATATGCAGAAGCATGTCCATGATGGAACGGATGAAACCTTCCACCATAAATGGCAATTACTTGGGGTTGCAAATCACTAATTTTCATGTTATAATATCTCCAACTATATTTACCGTTTTTATAAAGTGGGTAGATAACCTATTGACAATAAGAACAATATTTGCTATACTAATGAAAATAAGGAATTAATATGACAACTAATCTAAAAAACGTATACTTAAAGAATAAAGACTTACTTCTTCAGATCCATAAAAGCAAACTTCAGTTTTGCTGGAAAGAAGATAAGAAATATAGTGATTATGATATCATTTTGCATGACCTAAAACATTTCCACAATCGCAAGACTATAGCATTTCCGGAAGGAGCTCTTAAGATTGCAAAGGCTACACGAGCCAAAAGATTTGCAGAAGCACTTCATAAAGAGGCTATTAAGCAATGGGAAGAAGAAGGAAAACGTCCTAGCAAGAAACCAAAAATGGATCAATTTATGGTACCAACAAAATCTATTTCTAACGATGAAATAGTGGTTAGGCTCATGGATTGGGATCATATTCCAGAAGAACCAGGACGTAAGACTAATCCTAAAACACCTGCAGATTACAGAGCTAAAGTTAACTTTCCTCCTTTTAAACATTATGTTAAGGAAGACGGAGAGTGGAAAGAAGTAGTTCGTAGTCATTGGAAAGGTGATTTAGAAACTGGCCACTTTAGTATTGATCATGGAAAGATTACTAATAGGCTTGGCGCAATGTTTCTAAAATTATGTGAACGTTATAGTTTACGAAGTAACTGGAGAGGATATAGTTATATTGACGAAATGAGAGGACAGGCTCTTATACAATTAACGCAGATTGCTTTACAATTTGATGAGAGCAAGAGTCAAAACCCGTTTGCTTATTATACTGCCGCTGTAACTAATAGTTTTACTCGAGTATTAAATGTTGAAAAGAGACAACGTGATATACGTGACGATTTACTACAAGAAGCAGGGCAAACTCCAAGTTGGACCAGACAAGCAGAGCATATTGAAAAAGTAAAAGCAGAAGTTGAAAGAGCTCTTGCTTTAAAAGAAGCAGATAGAGCAGAAAAAGAAAAAGAAGAAAAAGAACCATTATCAGAGATGATTGGACATAATAATCCACCACCAGAATTTCAGTAAGGAGTAATAAATGACAAATCCATTTGAAGACCAGGAACGTTTTATGTTAGCATGTGATCAAACTGTTGCAGAAGAAAACATTCCACAATACCAGCTATACCTTTCGTTAATTAACGAAGAAGCAAAGGAGTTAGTTGATGCAATTAAAGCCAGTGATAAACAGGAACAATTAGATGCCTTAATTGATATTCTTGTTGTTACAATTGGCGCAATCCATTCTATGGGAGCCGATGGTGAAGGTGCTTGGAGCGAAGTAATGTCTACAAACTTTGCCAAAATTGATGAAGTAACTGGTAAAGTTAATAAAAGAAGTGACGGTAAAATTCTTAAGCCAAAAGATTGGGAAGGCCCAAAATTGGAGCAATATTTACAAAGGAAACTCGAAGATGAATAGAGCATTAGAACGACTCGAATATAAACACAAAGTTCTTAAGAAACTTGTTGAGGGTGCAACAGGAGACCTTGTACAAAAACTAAAGAAAGAAAAACTTTTTATAAAAGATCAGTTAGTTAGAGCTAGACAACAAGCAAAAGAAGTGTTATAATATAGAATGAATCAACCTTTTAAGAAAGCCGCATATTTTACGGATATTCATTTTGGTTTAAGAAATAACAGTCGAGCTCATAATGATGACTGTGAAAACTTTATCAAGTGGTTTGTAGAAGAAGCTCACAAAGAAGGATGCGAAACTTGTATCTTTGGTGGCGATTGGCATAATAGCCGTAGTAATATTAATGTTAGTACACTTAATTATACTACCACAAATTTAGAATACTTGAGCCAAAACTTTGAAAATGTCTATGTGATTATGGGCAATCATGACTTGGCTTATAGAGAAAAACGAGAAATTAATTCTCTGCCTTTTGGCGAATATTTGACAAATTTGCATATTATTAATGAAATTACTACTATTGGTGACATGACTATTGTTCCTTGGTTAGTTGGTGAAGAATGGACAGAAATGAGAAATATACATTCTCGTTACATATTTGGACACTTTGAACTTCCTCGTTTTAAAATGAATGCTATGGTAGAGATGCCGGACCATGGAGGGCTAAATGGGGATCATTTTCCTAATCAGGAATTTGTATTCAGCGGACACTTTCATAAGAGGCAAAGAAGAGGAAATGTAATCTACACAGGTAATGCTTTCCCTCACAATTTTGCTGATGCAGGTGATGACGAAAGAGGCATGATGATACTTCCTTATGGTGGAGAGTATGTATTTAGACAGTGGCCAGATGCTCCTAAATTTAAAACTATGTCGTTGACACATGCAATTGACAACCATACACATTTGTTTGATCATACAACTTTTGCTCGTATTACTATTGATGTTGATATTAGTTACGAAGAAGCATCTTATATCAAAGAAAAGTGGTATAATGAATATGGAATGCGTGAATTATCTCTTATACCAAATGCTAAGGAAGAACATTCTAAAGAATGGGATGGCGGAGAAATTAAATTTGAAAGTGTTGATGCTATTGTTCTAAATCAAATTCAATCTATTGATTCTGATGTAATAGATAGAAAGTTATTAACAGAAATATACCAAGGATTGAATAAATGATTATATTCAAGAATATTACAATAAAAAACTTTATGAGTGTTGGTAATGTTACTCAGGCACTAAACTTAGACAAAGATGGTTTGACTCTTGTACTAGGAAATAACTTAGATTTAGGTGGCGATGGAGCTCGTAATGGTGTTGGTAAAACAACTATTGTTAATGCTTTGTCTTTTGCACTTTATGGTGATGCATTAACTACAATCCGTAAACATAACCTAATTAACAAAACTAATGGCAAGAATATGCTTGTTACATTAGAGTTTGAAAAGAACGGCGAAAAGTTTAAAATTGAACGTGGACGTAGTCCAAATGTCTTACGTTTTTATATTAACGATAGTAAGTTAGGTGATGTAACAGATGAAGGACAAGGCGAAAATAGAGTTACACAAAAAGAAATAGATAGGCTCATTGGCATGGGCAAAGAAATGTTCAAACACCTTGTTGCATTGAACACTTATACACAACCTTTCTTATCTTTACGGGCCAATGAACAACGAGAAATTATTGAAGAACTTCTCGGTATTACACAACTTAGTGAAAAAGCTGACATACTTAAAGAAGGTATTAGAAATACTAAAGATCTGGTTAAAGATGAAGAATCAAGGCATCGTGCATTAGAAGAAAGTAATGCTAGAGTTAAGTCTACTATTGACGATTTAAAAAGACGTAGCAGGACATGGGCTAAGAAAAAAGATGCTGACTTAACTAATTTGTTGGCTGGTATTACAGAGTTAGAATCAACAGATATTGATGCAGAACTTGCATCTCACAGGGCATTAGAAGTTTTTAAAGAAAACGATAGTCGCCTAAAGTTAGCCAATAAAGAACTTGCTTCTAGACAGAGTAATATTAATAAACTTAAGGAATCTCTTAAATTATCTGAAAATAATTTAGTATCTTTAAAGGATAATAAGTGCCATACTTGTGGTACTAAGTTACAAGACGAAAAGCAAAAAACTTTAATAACAGAATCTAACAATATGCTAAATCAGATTAAAGATGCTCTTAAAGAAGAACATGGTCTTTTAGCACAAGCAGATATTGCTGTTCGAGATATTGGAGATATGGGTACAAGACCTAGTACAAAATATTTAAATATCGAAGAAGCAATTAAACACCAGAGTAATTTAGAAAACTTAAAAAGTATTCTGGTAAACAAGGAAGGAGAGGCAGATCCTTACCAGGAGCAAATAGAAGCTCTTGAAACTACTGCCCTTGCAGAAATATCATGGGAGAACATGAATGAGTATACAAAACTGCAAGAACACCAAGAATTTTTGTTAAAATTGCTTACTAACAAGGACTCATTTGTCCGTAAACGCATTATCGAGCAGAATTTAGCATATTTGAACCACAGACTAGGTTATTACTTGGATAAGTTACAATTACCACATGAAGTGGAATTTAAAAGCGACTTAGAGGTTGACATTACTCAATTGGGTCAAACATTTGATTTTGACAACCTAAGCAGGGGAGAACGTAACAGGTTAATCTTAGCTCTAAGTTGGAGTTTTAGAGATGTGTATGAGAGTTTCACAGAACCTATGAATTTATTGTTTATTGATGAATTAGTAGACTCAGGCATGGACCAAGTTGGTATTGAGTTATCAATGAGTGTCTTAAAGAAAATGGGCCGTGAAATGAAACGTAATGTCTTTTTAATCAGCCACCGAGACGAACTCGCTGGTCGTGTAAACAACGTACTAATGGTTGTTAAGCAAAATGGTTTTACCGAGCTTGACAATTCTACTGAAATTATTTTATAAGGAGAATAATATGACAGACCCAAGAGATTCAGCTCACCATATAGCACTAATGGAAAATATGGATACTTATATGGCAGAGAACAGAAAGTTTGTAGAAAAGGGAGTTAAGGCTTCTGCAACTAGAGCTCGTAAAGCTCTTCAGGCTATTGCTGTTGCTGTTAAAGAAAGACGTAAAGAAATCACAGAAGAGAAAAACGCACTTTAATGCCAAGTAAAAGTAAAACTAAAGGATCAAGTTTTGAGAGGGAGGTTGCAACACATCTCTCAGAAATTTACAACGAAAGTTTTGTAAGAGTTCCAAACTCAGGAGCTTTTGTTGGAGGAATGAATCAGGCTCGTAAAAGCTATCTAAGTGAAGAACAAATTAGAGGCTTTAAAGGAGATATTATTCCTGGTCCTAGTTTTCCTTTATTGGTATTTGAATGCAAATTTTATGCAGACTTTCCTTTCCATCAGTTACTTCAAAATACGGACGTACTGATATTAGATGACTGGATAAATCAAACTATAGACTGTATGGATGATGGCGACTTGGGACTTCTTTGTATGAAGTTTAATAGAAAAGGTCGTTATGTTGCATACGAGGACAAGTTTAAATTTAAGACAACAAGATCTATAAACTATAAAAATTGGCTCATAACAGAATACGATTCCTTTTGGGAATTGAATGTAGAACAAGTAAAAACATACTCAAAACTCACAGAGACCATCTCTTAGACACATTGGCAAGCTATCTACTGATAGGTTAGTGCAAGCCGGTTATATTGCACCCATAAAATCTGGATCAATTAAGGATCGCAGAGGACGGAAGTTCTGAGCAGTAGCAGAGACATATCACCACTATCCTTGACAGGACGTAGTTCAAACAGCATGAAACTGGACTGGTGTATGTATAGTATTGCTAAAATGAGTGGGCTCTGGTGAACTATTACAACCCACATAATAATAGAATTGGTTTGGTTCGGTTCTATTGTTTGCGTTATTACAGTCGAGAGTAAAAGGGTACAGCGTAACCGCCCTAACATAATATGTTTCTTTAACCAAAGTGTGGTACGAGTCTGGGTCAAGACAAACCATTTACCTTAGCCCCCAAACGGGGCTAAGTGTGGATACTCATCCAGCTCAAGTTAAACTTAAAAATATTAGAGTCAAACTTATATAATAAAAACTATGTGTTATCGTTTGAAATATAAAATTGAATGAGTAGAGCAACGCGATACGATATTCATGGACGAAGTATTCGTCCTGTAACTGATTCTTAACAATGTTAATGAGCAACTCTGGCTAACGCATCTGATTAGCAATACCCTTTTTACCATACATTGTATCTATCTTCTCTTTAACTACTTCTGATAAGATTACTCTGTCAGTATATGGCATATCCCATACAACTTGTATAGGGTTGCTACTCCAAACACTTAAATTACATATATCTTGGGTTAGGGCTCTTGACTCAGATTCAAAACTTTCGATATACTTTGTAATCTTATTTGAATCAGTTCCTAGACTCAAGAGCCTTCGGAAAAAAAACTTGTTGGATCAAAAAGCATATCTGTTTTGTATTCTTCTTGGCAAAAATCACATTTAGCTGAAACTTCTCTGATAATTCCAAATTCTTGGAATGCTTTTAATTCTGTTTCTAACCTATCAACTGAGCCTCTGTCGAGGTTACCCAACCAGTCAGCAATAAATTTTACATCAGTTATTTCTTGTGGTTCTGCTTCTCCGGTACCTGGGATAACAACTTTAAGAATTGCGCCAATCATTAAGTCATGACTTAGATCAACTAATTGAGCAAAGCCTGCATTTGCAATTTCAGTTTGTTTTTCTACTGGTTCTTCTCGTTGTTCACTTGACTGTAATGCCCTCATTGAATCAAATTGCATTCGTAGTAAACGTGATTGATCTTTTAAGTTATACGGTCTTAGATGTACTTCTAAGTTATTTGCAAGTTTCACGATGCCTAATTTAGCTGGAATTGGCTTTAATGTACCAATTATCTGTCCTAAACTTACATTTATTCGTTGAGACTTACCATCAGACTCGTTACAGCCATGACTGATATCCATTGGCATATCGTCTCCGTAACTTGCCATTTTAACTGCAACTAAAATCATATCAACATCTGCTGACGGAACTTCATCAACATCAGCAATGTCTGGACAAGAACTTTTGATTACACCTCTCATTGCTTCACCGTTAAATAAAGCGTCAGGGTTTTTAAGGCGTAATTCGTCTTTTGCAGTCATTGGATATATTGCAAGTTCCCCGCTTTCAGTTAACTTAGGTGGCTGTTTATAGTATCTTCCATTAGAAGGAAGAGTAATATATGTTCCAGGTTGCCTAAAATAATCCGATAAAGGGTTAGCAGTTTGCCCGGAAAGTGGGTTTTTATTATCCATGTAGTTAATCCTATCAGGTAAATAGGCTTATAGAAACCTATATTTGTAACTATACTTATATTCGGTTATAAAGCACAAAGGTCCAAAAGGTAATATGGAAGAAGAATTAAAAGAAGCAATTGGTAAATTAACTGATCAGATTGCTAATATGAATAAACAAACAGGCTCAAGACCTGGTGGAAGTCGTGGATCTACTGCACCTAAAGCTGATGCTACTGCTTCGGCAATGGACAAACTAAAAGATGGGGTCAAAGGTACTACTTCAAGTTTAAAGAAAACTGCTGAATCAAACGAAAAACTTATACAAACATCTAAAAAACTTACCTGGGAGCAAAAATCACAAATAAGAGGATTGCAAAATTTTGGTAAAGGATTACTTGACGGAAGTAAAAAAGGACAAGATTCTTTAAACCAGTTATCCGGAGCTCTAACAAATAGCACAGGAAAAGTTACTAAAGTACTTGGCGCCTTTGCCGCTGGTTTAGGTTTTGCATGGGGAACATTAGAAAACTTTGCAGATGCCGCCAGAAGTGCAAGTGGAGCATTAAACTTAGGTGCAGTTGGTGTTGGCTTAATGCAAACACAAAGTATGATGTCTGGACTTGGTAAAGAGTTTGCAACTGTTATTAATGAAAGTGGTGGTGGTTTTAAGTTATTAGGAGCAAATACAGAAGACGCAGTTAAAAACTTATCTCAAATGTCGAGAGCAGTTAGAAACGGTTCTTCTATGATGGGCAACCTTACAAAAGCACATGGAGTTTCTGCAAAGTCAGTTAACGAAACAGCTAAGTTAACTGCTCAGTTAGGACTTACAGAAAAAGATAGTGCCAGCTTAATGGCCGCTAGTTTAGATGTTGCAAGAAGGTCTGGTGCTTCACAAGAAACAGCAATGCAGACTGCAATTAAAAGTTATGCTACTACTGCAAAGACAGCTCGAGGATTAAGCGATCAATTTGGTGTTAGTGCCAAGGTAATTATGCAGGCTTCAATGGCTTTCCAGAAATCTATTTCAGGACAAAGAGCCGCAATGCTTGGAGTAGGAACAGATGCTACTGAAATCCAAGGAGTAATGGGTCAAATGCTTGGTAATCTAAGCCAAGATCAAAGAGATAGAGCATCAGCCGCAATAGCCTCAGGAAAAATTGGACAAGCTACTCGTATTGCAACTGAAGGTAAATCTGGAGCAGAAGCAAGTGCAACTGCTGAAATGATAAGAATGATATCTGAAGCAAATACTGGAAAAGGTGATGGTACAGTTTTACAAGCTCTTAAAGGTATGGAAAGTGCTTCCTTGAGGCAATTTGCATTCAGTGAGAACTTTGTGGATCAAAACATGCATGCCGCGGCAGGAATTGGCGCCGCATTTAAACGATTAGGTGATGATGCAGATAAGTCCGGCAAAGATGCTAAGAAAAATGCAGAAGAAGGTCAAACTACAGAAGCAAAAAACATCCAGTCTCTTACAGAAATGCAAACAGCCGTTGATTATGCTAAAGGATCATTTTGGGGTCTAGTAGCAGGCGGAGTTGGATTATTAGGATCATTTGTATCGTTAGCGGCCGCAGGTAGTGCCGCCGCAATAGCAATGGGTGGTGGAGGCTTAACAGGAATGTTAGGTGGACTTAGCAAAGGACTTAATAAAATAACATCTGGTGCGTTAGGATCATCAGGTAAAGTAGGCGGAGCAGTATCTGGTGCAACCGGAGGAATGCTTAGTAAAGCAAAAGGATTGTTAGGAATTGGAGCAGGAGGAGCTTCTGCCACTCAATCTGTACCTGGAATGCCAAGTACTAAAGGAATGTCTACAGCATTAGGAGAAACAAAGAGTCTCGGTAAAATGATTTCAGATACAATGAAAGGTATCGGAACAGGCACAGCAAAACTCTTTAAAGGAATTAGCGAAGCTATGACATCGTTTGGTAGTGGAATAGCAAACCTTGCTAAAGGAATAGGTAAAGCAATGACATCAATCGGAGCTGGTGCCGCTAACCTCGGAAGTGGATTAGGTAAAGGAATTGGAAAACTAGTTCAGTATTCATTAGAAGGTATAGGTAAAGGATTAGCCGCAGTATCAAATCCAAAATATTTTATTGGAGCCGCAGTATTAGCCGCAGTTGGTGGAGCAATGTGGGTTGCTGGTAAAGCATTCCAACAATTTTCAAACATTAATTGGGGAGGAGTTATTGCCGGAGGTATTGCATTAGGAGTAGTTACTGCTGGTGCCGCATTAATTGGAGCATCTGGTATGGTTGCACCTATTCTACTTGGAGCAGTAGCAATTGGAGTTCTTGGAGCCGCATTAATACCATTTGGCTTTGCCGCTAAACTTGCAGGCGAAGGAATGGTAGACTTAGGAAGAGGATTAAGAATAATAGGTGATGTTCCAATTCCAACATTACTTGCTATAGGTCCTGCATTAGCATTAATGGGAGTTGGTTTAGCCGCACTTTCAGCCGCTGGTGCAGTAAGTTCTTTATTAGGAGCATTCCAAGATGAAGGACCAATTGATAAAATTGTAAAAATTGCCAAAGCCGCACCAGGTGTTGAACTAATGGCTAAGTCTTTAAGAACATTTGGTATTAACATAATGGTCTTTAACAAAGGACTTGAAGGTTTAAGTATGACAGCATTAGATGCTTTAGAAGACTTTAATGACGTTGCAAGTAATATATCACAATCTTCTGTAACTGCAATGGCAGATTTAGCAGTAGCAACTTCGTTACTTGGATTTAATATAAAAGATATAGATTGGAATCAATTAGTTTTACCAGTAGACATTGGTGAAAGATATCATAATTTAGCAGAAGGAATGGTAGCAACTGCTGAAGCAATGGATAAGATGCCTAAGCCAGGTATGTGGGACACTATTGTTGCAGGTGTAGGCAACTTGTTTGGAGTAAATGGTGGAGCACAAGGTAGCTTGACTGAGTCAGTTCAGAAAGAAAGAACCACAACTACAACATACAGCGATGGATCTGTTGATACAAATATAGAGATGATTACAGTTCTTAAGTCTATTGACGGACATATGGGCAAAGTTACTCAGAATACTAAGAAAGAAGTAACTGTAACAGCACCTCGCTTTGGTAGTTAAGTATTAATATAAAAAGGTAAGTAATAGTATGGCATCATGGAAAAAACATTTTAAGATATGGGATCCCCAAGCTGAACAGACTAATAATGGTCCAAGACATCAGGGAGGTAGTTCATCTAAGTTCGCTAGTTGGCTACAAGACGTGTACACAGGGCAACCTAACAGAGTTGAACGTTATAGTCAGTATGATCAAATGGATCAAGACTCAGAAGTTAATGCGGCCCTAGATACAATTACAGAATTTTGTACTCAGGAGGATCCTTTAACACATCTTCCTTTTGCTTTAAGATGGTCCTCAGACCCAACACCAAGTGAAAATACAACTATTAATGAAACACTTAAAAAATGGTGTGCTATTAACGGATTTGATCAAAAACTATTTAGAACTTTTAGAAGTGCTATTAAGTTTGGAGATCACTTCTTTTTACGTGATCCGGAAACATTTGAATTATATTGGGTAAATCCAGGTGATGTTAAAAGAGCAGTAATTAACGAAGCTGAAGGTCGTAAAGTTGAACAGTATGTTATTAGTAACTTACACCCTAACTTAGGAGCAAAAGTAGCAACTAAGCCAATTGAAAGTGTTCAATCAATGGCCAATGCAGTACAAGCAGGACCAAACAATCAATATAGCGTTTCAAATAGTGCTTATAAAAGTGGTAACACAGGAACCGAAGTTACAGTTGATGCAAAAGATATAATTCATATTAGTTTAAGCGAAGGATTAGATGCTAACTGGCCTTTTGGAGCAAGTATACTTGATAGTGTTTTTAAAATTTATAAACAAAAAGAATTATTAGAAGATGCGATTATCATTTATCGTGTACAAAGAGCACCAGAACGTAGAGTGTTTTATATTGATACAGGTAATTTACCTAGTCATCAAGCAATGGGATTTCTTGAAAGAGTTAAAAACGAAATACACCAAAGACGTATTCCTACTAGATCAGGTGGTGGTACTACTATGGATGCAAGTTACAATCCTTTGAGCATTATGGAAGACTTTTTCTTTGCTCAATCAGCTGACGGTAGAGGAAGTAAAGTTGAAGTATTACCGGGTGGAACAAACTTAGGTGAAATTGACGATTTAAAATTCTTTTCAAACAAATTAATGAGAGGTTTAAGAATTCCTAGTAGTTATATGCCTACTGGACCTGACGATAGTGCAGTTCAATTAACAGATGGTCGTGTAGGAACAGCATTAATTCAAGAATATCGCTTTAATAGATACTGTCAGAGACTCCAAGGTTTAATTATGCCTATGCTATCTAAAGAGTTTAAAACTTTTGTAAAGCATAGGGGCATTAATGTAGATACATCTTCTTTTGAGATTGACATGCTAGAGCCTCAAAACTTTAGTGATTATAGACAAATTGAAGTTAACAATGCAAGGGCTAGTGTGTTTACACAATTAGCAGAAGTACCTTACATGAGTCATAGATTTAAGTTACAAAAGTTCTTAGGTTTAACTGATGCAGAGTTACTTGAAAATGAAAAACTTTGGTTAGAAGAAAATAAAAATCCAACACCAACTGAAAGTGACGAAGAAGCTGGATTTGGTGATATTGGTGGCGGTGCCGGCGGTGGCGGACTAAGTGATGGTGATATGGACTTTGCCGATGACTTAGAAAATGCAGAACCAGCCGCAGACGATGGTGGCGGTGAATCTGCACCTACAGAACCAGAAGCATAAAAGGAATAAGTAAAGTTATGAGATTTAATGACTTAACAAGAATACAAGATGAAATCGAAGAAGAGATCGATCCTGAGGTAGCATTCTATTCCGACATGCGTAGACACCGTATGACTTTAGAACATGTTAACAGGTTGCGTAAACTTCGTGAACTAAGGAAATACGAGCAAAAAACAAGACTTGAAGCCATTACTAAAATGTATCAACGTCCTCCTGCAGTTTAGCAATATTCTTTAAAAATATTAGATTTTCATTAATAATAAGCCGGTTTGTAAAAATTGTGCCAAAAAGTACAGTTTTTACCCTATAACTACGGCTTTTTCATGCGTCATTAGTAAGTACTTATTGGTGAATACCCGCCTTTCGCGATAAGGAGAAAAAGAATATGACAACAGTACTTGAACAGGCACTTGAGCACCTCTTGAATAAAGAAGAGGACAAAGCAAGTAGCCTTTTACATGATTACTATGTTGGTATTGGTCGTAAAGTCTATGAAGACATTATGTCCGACGATACTAATTTAGAAGAAGAAATCGAAGATATTGATGCCGCAGTTGATGAAGTTGAATCTGATTTAACTGAAGAGGGTGACGATATTGAGGCAGAAATGGATGCTATTGATGCAGACGCAGACGCCGCAGAAATTGCAACAGATATGGATGCTGATGAAGCACCTGTATCATCTGATGCCGCTGACGTTGCTGATGCAATGGTTGACGTAGAAGCCGCACTAGCTAACCTAAAAGCAGAATTTGAAGACATGCTAACAGGTGGTGACGCAGAAGCACCAGCAGAAGAAGAAATGCCAGAAGAAAGTGTACAATTTGAAGAAAAAGAAGAAAGCCTCGATGAAGCTGATTCTGAAGAGCAAATTGACGAAGCGGCAGAACTTAAATTAGCACAGAAGCCAGATATGGCCGACCATGCAGACAATAAAGCAAGCCCAGTCGCTAAGAAAAATGACATGGGTGGTAAAGCAGTTAACATGGCAGGTGGATCTGCAGAAGGTGTAGCATCTGGAACAACTCCAGCTAAAGCTCCAGCTTCACAGGAACTACCACATGGAACTACTGAGCCAGCAATGAGCCAGGTAAAGGGTTAATAAGATGAACTTACAACCATTAACAGAAAGACTATCATTCGACCAAGCGAATCTCGTTGTCGAAATGGCAGAGAATCAGGATGGTGGTAAGGATCTCTACATGAAAGGGATTTTCATACAAGGTGATAAAAAGAATCATAACGAAAGAGTTTATCCAGCAGATGAAATTTCTCGGGCAGTAGAGAGCATTAGTCAAAGACTAGCAGATGGCTTTTCAGTATTAGGCGAAGCAGATCATCCAGATGATTTACAGGTTAACATCGACCGTGTCAGTCATATGGTTACAAAAATGTGGATGCAAGGTTCCGATGGATATGGACAATTAAAAATTATTCCAACTCCAATGGGAAACATTATTAAAACATTACTAGAAAGCAAAGTAAAACTAGGAGTAAGTTCTAGAGGATCCGGGAATGTAGGCAACGGTGGAAACGTTTCAGATTTTGAAATTGTTACTGTTGATGTTGTAGCACAACCGAGTGCCCCTGATGCTTATCCAACTCCAATTTACGAAAGAGTTATGCTAGACAGAAGACGAGCCGCTCTTATGGATGTAGCCCTAGCGACGACTTACGATAAGTCCGCACAAAAGCACCTTGAAATTGAGGTACTTAGATTCCTTGAGAATCTTAAAAAAGTCTGAGGAGACAAATTATGAGTAATGAAAACTTTACAGATTTGCTCGGCTCTGTAACATTGTCTGAAGAGGTGCGTGATAATATCAACACCGCTTGGGATCAAAAACAGATTGAAACTCGTGAAGAAGTAACAGCAGAACTCCGTGAGGAATTTGCAACACGATATGAGCACGATAAAGGTCAACTCGTTGAAGCAATGGATAAATTGATTCAAGATACCATTTCTGGTGCTAGTGACGAGTTCAAGAAACTACATGAAGATACTAAACAATCTCGTGTAAAATATGCTACTAAGATTAGTGAAGATGCGAAACTTCTACAAAAATTTGTTATGGAAACATTAGCAAAAGAAGTTAGTGAACTTAAATCTGATCGAGCCGCACAAAAAGAAAATTTTAAAGGCTTAGAAGAATTTGCCCTACGCAAATTAACTAATGAGCTTTCAGAGTTACACGAAGACCACAAACAATTAGTTGAAGCTCGTGTTAAACTAATTTCAGAAGGTCGTACTGCTATCGAAGAAGCAAGATCGCAATTTATTAAGAAAGCAAGTGAAAAGGTTAACAGCCTTGTAACTGAATCTTTTAAAACTGAATTGTCCTCGCTTAAAACTGATATCCGTGAAGCAAAAGAAAACAACTTTGGACGTAAAATTATGGAGGCTTTTGCCGCTGAATTTATGTCAAGTAAGTTTGCAGATGGAACAGCAGTAAGTGATCTTAATGGAAAAATTACTGAGATGGAAGTAAAATTAGCAAAAGCACATAAAGCTATTGCTGATAAAGAACATCTCATTACCGAATCAAATCGTTTACAGCGCCTAGCGGAAGATAAAATGACTAGATCTCGTATTATGCAAGAACTAAATGCTCCTTTATCAAAAGATAAAAGAGTTATTATGGATGAATTACTTGAGACAACTCCAACAAGTAAACTCAATGAAGCATTCCAAAAGTACTTGCCATCAGTTCTTAACGAAGAGGTCCGTAGAGACAAGAAAGTTATCGTTGAGGGTCAACAATCACAGAAGACTGTGGTTACCGGAAACAAACCAGCAAATAACGTAGACGAAGCACCAGTTGATGAAGTTGATTCAACTATTGCAGATCTTCGTAAACTAGCTGGACTCTAAAGAAGGAGACATTAAAATGTCACAAGCTCTTTTTGAAGCTAAAAATTGGTCCGCAACTAAAGACGCCTTAACTGAAGGTCTTAACGGACAACGTAAAACTACAATGGAAGTTTGCTTAGAAAATACTAAAAGGTATTTGGCTGAGACAGCAACCACTGGTGCAACAGCATCTGGAAACGTAGCAGTACTTAACAAAGTAATTCTACCAGTAATCAGACGTGTTATGCCAACAACCATCGCTAACGAATTAGTCGGTGTTCAACCTATGCAGGGACCTGTTTCTCAGATTCATACACTTCGTGTACGTTATGCTGAGGCAGCCGCCGCTTCTACAGCCGCAGACGGTGTAGTTGGTGCAGAGGTTGTTGCTGGTGATGAAGCATTATCACCATTTGCTATTGCTAACCAGTACTCAGGTGGTGCTGATGGTAAAGCAGACGCAACTGCTACTAAAGAGGGAACTGGTGGAAACAAAATGTCAATCCAGATCCTTAAAGAAACTGTAGAAGCTAAATCCAGAAAGCTATCAGCTCGTTGGACATTTGAAGCCGCTCAGGACGCACAAGCCATTCATGGTGTTGACGTTGAAGCTGAAATCATGGCCGCACTTGCTCAAGAAATTACTGCTGAAATTGACCAGGAAGTTATCCAGTCATTAACAGCACTTTCCGGATCTGCATTTGGTACATATGACCAAGCCGCAGTAAGTGGTACAGCTAACTTCGTAGGTGACGAGCATGCCGCTCTTGCAGTTCTAATTAACAGAGCCGCTAACGACATTGCTTCACGCACAAGACGTGGTGCAGGTAACTACATTGTTGTAAGCCCAACAGCTTTAACAATTCTACAATCTGCTACAACTTCAGCATTCGCTAGAACAACTGAAGGAACTTTTGAAGCACCAACAAATACTAAGTTTGTTGGAACACTTAACAGCTCAGTAAGAGTATACGTTAACCACTACAGTGGTGACGCGGCTCCTGTATTGATTGGTTATAAAGGTGCAAATGAAATGGATGCTCCAGCATTCTATTGCCCATACATTCCATTGATGAGCTCAGGTGTTGTATTAGATCCTAACACATTCGAGCCAACTGTCAGCTTTATGACACGTTACGGATATGTTGAGCTTTCTAACACAGCTTCATCTCTTGGTAACGCGGCTGATTATGTTAATAACATTGCAATCACAAGCGGTAACCTTTCTTTCATCTAGTCCTAGACTAAGCGAAGAAAAAAAATTAAGCAGGGCTAGTTTTACTAGCTCTGCTTTTTCTTTGATAAATATTTCTATGTTAGCATCTATGAAAGACAGATTATCAAGAGCAAAAATTTGTCATGAGTGCGAGTTTTATACTAGATTTACAAAGCAATGCAAAGAGTGCGGTTGCTTGATCAACTTAAAAATATCATTTTCTCAAACTTCATGTCCAGTAGGTAAATGGAAATCAGTTGAAAATGGTAGTCAAACTAATTTAATTAAAAATTTTATCTCTTAAAAAATTAACTCAAACGGTAAATAGCATGAAGAACATGGGAGATTTATTATGCCTAAATTAAGCACATATGACGACAGTGGATTTGATACATCTATTAGTATTAAAAGCAAAAATAAACTAGCTACAAGCGATAGCCTAGCAATGGTTGCAGGCGATAACAGAAATGTTACAATAGATGTTGCCGCAAGCAGAGCGGCCACTGATAATGCCGCCGCAGTAACTACTGCCGGAGGAGCTGAAACAACTATTAAGAATACCAACGAGAATTGGGTAAACAGTAAATGGAGACCTATGATGGGTTGGGTATACATGGGAACATGTATTTTTGATTTTATATTAGCACCAATTGGTTGGGGAATACTACAAACAATGGGAGCAGGGTCCGGAGGACAAGTAGCAGTACAATGGGCTCCTCTAACATTACAAGGAGCAGGACTTTATCATGTTGCAATGGGTGCCGTTATTGGTGTAACAGCATTTGGTAGAACTAAAGAAAAGACTACAGCAACATCTGCATTAGGAAAACTAAAGTAATATGGCAATCAAGACTAATCAAACAACAGATACACTAACTCCAAGTACTGGTACTATAATAGTAAACTCTACTGGAGCATTAGAAGTACCTACAGGTAATACACTTCAAAGACCGGTAACACCGGGTGCAGGTGCCTTGCGTTTTGATTCTAGTTCTTCTACATTAGATATATTTGATGGATCATTATGGAATACATTAGTTTCTTTGTCTTATGTTGATACAACTGCAACAAACTTGCAAACACAGATTAATAATATTGTTAGCAACTTAGATCCTGCAACATTAGATTCTTTAACAGAAATCGTTACCGCTTTTCAAAGCGAAGATAACACATTACTTTCTTTGATTAATACTGCTAATACGAATATTAGTGCAGTACAAACAGGCTTAACACAAGAAATTAGTAATAGACAGTTTGCAGATACACTTGCAACCAACGCAAGAGCAACAGAAGTTACTAATAGGACCAATGCTGATACATTATTACAAACTAATATAACAGCAGAAGAAACTGCTCGTATAGCACAAGACAATCAATTAGCAATAGATATTCAGCAAGAAAAATCAGATAGACAAACTGCTATTTCTACAGTAAATACTTCAATTACTAACAAAGAAACTGCTCGTATTGCCGCAGATGCAATTCATACTGCTAACATTACAACACTTTCTGGAGACTTAAACACAGAAATATCTGACAGACAAACTGCAATTACTACCGAAGCCAATGCTCGTATTGCTGGCGATGCCGCAAACGGTGCTAATATTAGCACATTAACAACAAACTTAGCAACCGAAGTAACTGACAGAACAAACGCAGACACTACATTACAAAATAATATTGATAGTAACAGTCTAAGTATATCACAAGAAATACAAGACAGATCAGCCGCTGATACAACATTACAAACTAATCTTGATACAGAAATAATTGATAGAACAAATGCTGATACAACATTACAAACTAATATTGATACAGAAGAAACTGATAGAATAGCCGCTGATACAGCATTACAAACTAGTATTACTACTAATACAACAAATTTAGCAACTGAAGTAACTGACAGAACAAACGCAGACACTACATTACAAAATAATATTGATGCTGAAGAAACTGCTCGTATTGCCGGAGATGCTGGCTTACAAACAACCATTGATAACTTAGAACTAAGTGATCTAACAGATGTAACTAACACTTCTCCAACAGACGGGCAGATGCTTAGTTATGATGGTACAACAGGCAACTTTAGACCACAAACAGTAGCACTTGCTCCTGTTAATAAAAACTATGTTGGTGACGGAACAACTTTACAATTTGATTTAGGACAAGATGTTCCAAGCCCAAACAATCTTGTTGTAGTAGTTGATGGAATTGCACAGAAACCTTTGTATAGTTATGTTGTTACCAACGGAGATAAGTTAGTATTTGACGAAGCTCCTGAGAGCGGATCTATAGTTGAAGTTAGAATATTAGTAGGACAATCCACAACTGATAGACCTAGGCCTAAAATTTCAAACATTGCATACTCAGAAACCGCCGCTCCAGTTTTTAATCTTATTACATTTAATGTTACAGAGATGACTTATGGATTTGGTGCTAAAATAGGAACGGTTCCTATTGCACATATTGAATATCCATCAGCTGGATCTATGCAATTAAAAACTGCTGAAACGTTTACTGGAAATCAATCTATTACATTAATTGATAATAGCGGAAACGAATTTGTATTCGAAGATGCGTTTGCAGAACCAGATGGGACTTCCAATCCATTATGGACCGATGCAAGAAAATTTATTGGTACTTTTAGTGCTGGAGACAGCATTAATTACGCAATAGGTGTAAATAACACGTCAACATTGACTCTGGGTGCAACATCATCCCAGGAAACTGCTCCGACTTGGTTGTCGATTAGCGGTTTGACTCTTGTAGGAACTGCACCAACATTGAGCAGTCCTTGCAGATACGAGTTCCAAATAATTGCAACAATAGGCAGTAAGAGTATATCTCGTAATTATTGGCTTGTTGTAATTTAAAAAATCATTTATATAACGGAAAATATTTTCCTAATCCCTTATTGGGTCTAACCAATTTAATTTTAGACAACTACAAATGACGCATGAGTGTCATTTCTTAATAATAAGGAAAAGAAAACATGCCTTTAATTAAAGCACGTTCGAGTTCGTTAATAAACTCAATTGATTTAAGAGGTACTCCGACTGCCGCTACTGCCGCCGCTGGTACATCAACTACCCAGCTCGCGTCAACAGGCTTCGTAACAACAGAAATTAGCAACTTAGTTAACGCCGCACCTACTCTTCTAGATACACTAGACGAATTAGCCGCGGCAATTGGTGATGATGCCAGTTTCTCTACCACGATGACAACAGCACTATCGGAAAAAGTAGCATTAGCAGGTGGTACAATGACTGGAGCATTAGTGCTCTCAGGTGCACCAGCCAATGACCTCGAAGCATCAACAAAGAAATATGTTGATGATGGATTATTAGCTCAGCTAATTTCTTCAACAGACGATGTTTCAGAAGGAACAAACAATCTTTATCATACAACTGCAAGAGTAAGAGCAGGAATTACTTTATCATCAGATAACACTACAGTATTAGATTACGATAGTGCCACTGGTGTTATTTCATATGCTCATCCTACTACTGCTGGTATTATAGAAGATGCATCAAACTTGTACTATACAGATGCTCGTGTTAGAGCCGCTATCTCATTAACAACAACAGATAGCACAATTTTATCTTATAGTAATACAACTGGTGCATTTACTTTCGCAGAGCAAGATACTGATAAAGTTGATGAAGGTTCATCAAATCTATACTTTACAACTGCAAGAGCGAGAACTTCTGTAAGTGCAGGTACTAACGTTACATACAACTCAGCTACTGGTGTTATTTCAGCAGACGGTGCGGTTGTTAGTGTTAACGGTGCTGACGGTATTGTTACAATAGGAACAGATGATGTAGATGAAGGTTCAAGTAACTTATACTTTTCAGAAACTAGAGCAAGAAATGCTATTAGTTTAACAAGTACTGATACAAACACACTATCTTATAGTGCTGGAAGTGGTGTACTTACATATACAAAACCAAATTCAGATGGTATTGCAGAAGGTACAACTAACCTTTACTTTCTTGACAGTAGAGCAAGAGCCGCAATTAGTGCCTCTGGAGATGTTGCTTACAACTCAACTAGTGGTGTAATTACATTTAACATGTCTGATCACGATACTGATGATTTAGCTGAAGGTACAACTAACCTTTACTTTCTTAACAGTAGAGCAAGAGGTGCAATTAGTGTAACAGGATCTTTAGCATACAATTCTACAACTGGTGTTATTTCTTACACAACTCCAGATACTGACGGTGTTGCTGAAGGTAGTTTAAACCTTTACTATCTTGATAGTAGAGCAAGAGCTTCAATTAGTGCAAGTGGTGATTTAAGTTACGTTTCTAGTACAGGTATTATGTCTTATACAACTCCAGATTCAGATGGTATTACTGAAGGTTCAACTAACCTTTACTATCTTGATAGTAGAGCAAGAGCCGCAATTTCTGTAACAGGTGATTTGACATACAATGGTACAACAGGTGCAATTGGTTTTGCATTAGCAGATCATACAACAGCCGACTTAGCTGAAGGAACTAACCTTTACTATCTTGATAGTAGAGCAAGAGCCGCTATTTCAGTTTCAGGTTCCGCATTAGCATATGATAATACAACTGGTGTTCTTTCTACAAACGCATTAGTAGCAAGTGTTAACACTAAAACTGGTGTTGTAACATTAACTACAGATGATATTAACGAAGGTTCATCTAACTTGTACTATACAGATGCTCGTGTTAGATCTGCTGTTTCATTAACTTCAGACGATACTACTGTTCTGTCATATAGTTCAGGAACTGGTGCATTTACATACGCCAAGCCTAACACAGACAAAATCAGTGAAGGTACAAGTAACTTGTATTTCTCAGATGCTAGAGCAAGAGCCGCATTTTCTGAAGGAACAGGTGTATCAATTACAGCTGGAGAAATTGCTATCGGTCAGGCCGTTGCTACAACAGACAATGTTACATTTAATGACCTTGTTGTTGATGGTGACTTAACTATCAATGGTACAACAACTACCGTTAATACAGCAACATTAGATGTTGAAGATATTAACATTACAGTAGCAAAAGGTGCCGCATCAGCGGCGGCCGCTAACGGTGCTGGTTTAACAGTTGATGGTGCCGCGGCAACTATCTTGTATGTTTCTGCAACTGACACTTGGGACTTTAACAAAGACGTTAAAGGAACATTTATTGGTGATTTAACTGGTGATGTTGTTGGTGATTTAACTGGTGATGTAACTGGTACAGTTTCAGACATTAGTAATCATGACACAGCTGACTTAGCTGAAGGAACTAACCTTTACTATCTTGATAGTAGAGCAAGAGCCGCTATTAGTGTAAACTCAACCGAACTAGGTTATGACAACGCAACAGGTGTTATAACATATACTCAAGGTAATACTGATGGTGTTGCTGAAGGTTCAACTAACCTTTACTATCTTGACAGTAGAGCAAGAGGTGCAATTAGTGTATCAGGCGATATGACCTACAACTCTACAACAGGCGTTATTGGTTTTGCATTAGCAGATCATACAACAACTGATCTAACAGAAGGTGATAACAAGTATTACACAGATGCAAGAGCAAGAGCTTCTATTTCCGTTACAGGTGATTTAGCTTATGTAGCAGGAACAGGTGTTATTTCTTACTCAACACCAGACACAGACGGAGTTACAGAAGGAACAAATAACCTTTACTACACAGATGCTCGTGTTAGAGCGGCTATTAGTGGTAGTGGTGACATTGTGTATGATAGTGCAACAGGTGACTTTGCATACTCAACTCCAGATACTGACGGTGTAGACGAAGGAACAAGTAACCTTTATCATACAACTGCTAGAGCAAGAGCAACAATAAGTGCAAGTGATGACTTAACTTATGATAGTGCAACTGGTGTCATGACATTTAAGATGTCTGATCATGATACTGATGATTTATCTGAAGGTACAGCTAACTTGTACTACACAGATGCAAGAGTACATAGTGCGATTTCATTAACATCAGATGATCAGGATATTATGTCTTATGATAACGCAGGTGGATTCACATTTGCTATCGGCAACATGGATACTGATGATGTTACTGAAGGTACATCAAGTCTATACTTTACAACTGCTAGAGCAAGAGCTTCTGTAAGTGCTGGTAGTAACATTAGCTATGATAGTGCAACTGGTGTTATTTCAACATTAGCCGCAGTTCAGAGTGTTAATGGTGCAACTGGTGTTGTTACAATAGGAACTGATGACGTAGATGAGGGATCAAGCAATCTTTACTATACAGATGCAAGAGCCCAAGCCTCTATTACAATGGTTACTGATGATACAACAATTCTAAGTTATGCTTCAGGTACTGGAACAATAACATATGTAACTCCGGATACAGATGCTATTAATGAAGGTTCTGTTAACGAATACTTTACCAATGCAAGAGCTGATGCTCGTATTGCCGCGGCAAGCCTTGATGACTTATCAGATGTTGATACAGGTACTCCCGCTGACGGTGCCGCTCTTGTTTGGAGTTCATCAGGTCAGAAGTATGTAACAACCGACTTATCAACTACAACTACAGCCGCTAACTTTACAGCTAACGGTACTGATACAGACTTTGACTTAACCAATGTTGTAGTCGACTCAATCGAAAATACCACCGTGTTTATTAACGGTATTTTCCAAGCACCAACATATTCATACACTATTTCAAATGATGGTACTGATACTACTATTTCGTTTGATGCCGCTCCAGAAGCTAACGACATTGTTACAGTTCGTTATATTTTAGGTGGAACATTGAATACTGATGGTATACTTAACGAAAGCTCAACAATTGATGGTGGTACTTACTAATCATTAATTAGAGTTAGATTTACTGAATAAGGGGCTTTATGCCCCTTATTCTTTGACACAATTATATAGAAAAGACATAAATACCTTGTATACTATTACTCAAAGGATAAATGCATGCCACTTTTTAGAGGTCAACTAAAGCACATTAGGGGTTTAACAGACTATAAAGACAGCGTTCTTGTAGCCTCAACAAATAATGTTGGAGTAACATCAACTATATCTTCTGTTGATGGAGTTACTTTATCTGAAGGAGATAGAATACTTCTAGTAGGACAAACTACTACAACAGAAAATGGCATCTATGCAAGTCAATCTAACGGAACAATAGCAAGAGCATTTGATGCAGATAGTACTGAAGAGTTTTCTTCTGGTATGACTGTTTATGTTGAACAAGGAACTAGTAATGGCAAGAGCACTTGGCTCTTGATAACAACTGGAGAGATTGTATTAGGTACTACTTCGCTTCAATTCCAAAAGCAATCACAGATATATGATTCTCTTGAAGGAACATATGGCGGAGCATCAAAATCTTTAACTTTAGGAGTACAAAAAAACGGAGTTATTACTACTGTAACTGAAAATACATTAGATTCAGATAATGTAACTGAAGGATCATCAAATCTTTATCATACAACTGCAAGAGCTAGAGCTTCTATATCAGCCTCTGGTAGCAATTTAAGTTATAATTCCTCAACTGGTTCTATGTCATTTACCTCTGCAAGTTTAACTCCAGGTACAGGTATTACTGGAGATAATTTTGACACTTCAACAAACAAAACATTTGCTATTGATACATCAGTAATACCGACATTAAGTTCTGGTGTTTCTGTCTTTACAAATGATGCCGGATACATTACAGGTTATACTGTTACTGAAAGTGATGTTACAACTCATCAAGCGGCTTTAAGTATAACCGAAAGCCAAATTAGTGATTTATCAAGTTATATTACAGCTAGTTCAACAGACACATTAACTAATAAAACAATTGGTGCGTCAACAATCTCAGGAAACTTAATTCCAGATACAACAGAAACATACGACCTTGGATCGTCAACTTATAGATTTAATGACCTTTATCTAGCAGGTAGTACTATTGATTTAGGTGGTGCTAAACTAACAAATGATGGTAGTGATAACCTTGATATTAAAGATAGTTCGGGTAATAGAAAAATAATTAGAGCAAGTGCTATTGAATTGGTAGATAGCTCCGGTAAAAAAATTAAAATTGAACGAGACGCCACTTCAGGTAAAATGAAATCACGTAAATTTGATTCAAGTGGTAATGCAGAAGCAGATGGAGATGACGTTAACGAAATATCAGAAGACAAAACACCACAACTAGGTGGTACATTGGATGCTAATGGAAACTATATTGATATGGGTTCTAATAACATTACAGATACAAAAGTTGGTCAATGGGATACCTCATACGGATGGGGAAATCATGCAAGTTCAAATTATCTAACAGATTATACTGTTACGGAATCAGATGTTACTGGACACCAATCAGCACTAAGCATAACTGAATCACAAATTAGTGATCTAGACGATTACCTCCCAATAACTTTATCAACAGTGGTTGATGGGCGAGTCGACGTTGATTCAATCTCTCAAATACGTTTTATTTTAGACGAAACCACTTCTGGTTCGCAAGGTAATGTATCAAATACATCGAGTTATAATATTGCTTTGTCTGTTTCACCTAATGTTACTATAGGATACGATACCTCAGGAATATTTTATATAAGCGACAGCAATCGTGGAACATACGAAGACATAATTCTAAGGACAAATGGAACAGGTACCAGCGCCAACGGTTTTGCTAATCCGTCAGGTGCCACTAGTATATTTGGTTTTAGAGGTAACTCATCTACCACTGGCTATAGATCCCTTACAACTGCAAGCCTTAATACATCAAGTTATACAAAACTTGGTTTTGACATAATCCAAGGTACTGGCAGTAACGGTGGTGAAGGTACTGATAGTACTGATGATTTTAAAATCTACTATAGTACTAACGGTGGCTCAAGTTACACACTTATGCAAACATACTACGGAAGTCCAAGAGCATATGACACCTGGACTACTGTAGCAATTAGTTTACCATCAGGTGCTATAGGAAGTAGTGTTAAATTTAAATTTGAAAACATTCATACTAATACTGGAGACTTTGATCATTGGGCTATTAGTAAAGTTAATTTGAACACTATAGAAACTAGTGTTCCATACTTTCGATTAGATGTAGGAAGTGGAACAGTTATAGATTCTCTTGAAAATAGTACAACTTTTACAGGCAATTTAGTTGGTGATGTAACAGGTAATGTCATAGGTGCTGTTACAGGAACTTCGGGTTCCTTTAGTAGTAATTTACAAAGTAATGGTAATTTTTATGCTAATGGATCATATACCTATCTAGCAAATAGTACTAACGATAGAGTTTATATAAGAACTCCGCTACTTTATTTCAACAATGTCTTAATTACAGCCACAGGAACTGAACTTAATTATGTAGATGGTGTTACAAGTAATGTTCAAACTCAACTAGATACCAAGGCATCGCTTACTGGTGTAGAAACCTTGGATAACAAGAGCATAGACGGTGGTTCTTTCTAATAATTTATATTATTATTAGCTCTAATAAAACACTCAAATAAAACAATTTGTATAAATAACAACGGAACACAAAAAATGAGAGCCGATTCTCTCATTGTGCTTATTATAACCCGGGAGTATATACTCAATGGCAAATACCATTATTTTAAAAAGATCCGCAACACAAAACAACATACCTACTACCTCACAACTTGAGCTTGGTGAAGTAGCAATCAACACATATGACGGTAAAGTTTACATTAAAAAATCTGTCTCTGGTTCAGCCAGTATTGTTGAAGTTGGTCCTGTTGTAAGTGTCAACGGTTCTACAGGAGCAGTAACAATTGGAACAGATGAAACTGCAGAAGGTTCAACTAACCTTTATTACACAGATGCGAGAGTAAGAGCGGCAATTTCCGCAGGAACTGGCATCACATACAATTCAACATCAGGTGAGATTCAAACAGCTCAAGATATAACAACTGCAGGATCACCATCATTTGCTGGTTTAACATTAACTGGCAATGCAGAAACACTAAGTCTTATCCCAGCCTCAGACAACGTATACAGTCTAGGTTCGGCTTCTAAAGCATATGCTGACATTTATGTTGGTCCAGGATCGCTTTACATTAACGGTAAGAAAACAATCGAAGACAATTCAAATACAATGACGTTTTCTACAGATTCAGACCAAGATATGAGAGTATCTACATCAGGTTCTGGTTCTGTTGAATTACTTGCAAGTGGAACAGGTAACATTCAGGTTATGGGAACACTTTCAATACAAACATCAAAGAGAATTGTTGACTCAGCAGGAGTTAATGTTGAATTTGGAGATCCAATTCACATGAATTCTAATAAACTTACTAACTTAGCAGAACCTACAGCTAGTACAGATGGTGCAACTAAGAATTATGTTGATACAGCAATTACTAACTTAGTAGATGCTTCACCAGCTACACTTGATACATTGAACGAGTTAGCCGCGGCACTTGGTGACGATGCAAACTTTTCAACAACAATTACTACTTCAATTGCAACTAAGTTAAACTCAGCAGACTATACTGCCTCTGATGTTTTAACTAAAATTAAAACAGTTGATGGAGCCGCATCTGGTTTAGATGCTGACATCTTAGATGGTCAACAAGGTTCTTATTACCTAGATGCTAACAACTTTACTAACATGCCAGATTATAGTGGTGATTTTTCAAGTAAACTAGACGCATCATCTTATACTGCCTCTGATGTTTTAACTAAAATTAAAACAGTTGATGGCGCAGGTTCTGGACTAGACGCTGACTTATTAGACGGTCAATCAAGTGCCTATTATGCAACTGCAAGTTCAGTAGCTACTAATACTTCAAAATTAGCTACTATTGAGTCTAATGCAACAGCAGACCAAACAGCATCAGAAATCTTAACACTTATCAAAACAGTTGATGGCGCAGGTTCTGGACTAGATGCTGACTTATTAGACGGTCAATCAAGTGCCTACTACTTAGATGGTAATAACTTTATCAATATGCCGGCAACTGGTGTTACATCTGTTGCAACTTCAAACGGGTTAACTGGTGGTACTATTACTGGAACAGGAACTTTATCCATGTCTGGTTCTTACACAGGAACATTTAATGTTACTGGTGAAATTAAGGCAACTGGCGAAGTAACAGCTTACTTCTCGGATGAAAGACTTAAGAAAGATATTGTACCTGTAACTGGAGCACTTCAAGGTGTTATGGCAATGGGCGGATATACTTATAAAGCTAATGATCTTGCCGCAGAGCTTGGTGTTGAAAGAACTGACAATCAAATTGGACTTCTAGCACAAGAAGTTGAAGCACAATTTCCTGAGTTAGTTACAGAGTCAGCACTAGCAGGCTATAAGACAATTAGATACGATAAGATGGTTACAGTTTTAGTTGAAGCAATGAAAGAGCAACAAGCAATGATTGAGCAACTACAAGCTGATGTAAAGAAGACTTTACATTGATTTTTAAACTAATAGGAGTATAAGATATGCCAAACGCATTTCCGGCTACTGGGTCTACAAAATCAATGGGTCGTATCAGAAGAGGTTTTGTTGCTTCTGGTAGTCATTACGCAACTGGAGGATTCGGATTAAGAGGAACACTAGCAAACTATATCGGTATTACTAGTGGAACAGTATCAATTAGTTCAACATTTGGTGGTTACTATGCCACAAATAGTACAGACGACACTGATAATTAATCTTAATTAAAGACCTTAAGAGTATAATAAGAAAGGAGCTAATAGCTCCTTTCTTTATGGGTAAAACACCATACCAAATATAAGATATATAATAAGGAGTCAAAAGGAGATACCATGACAAAATCTGCAGAATCAATTATTAACGAAGTGCGTAATGTACAATCTGGTGTTCCGTTTAGAACAAGTTTTGAAAGAGAAAACTTTGTTTATAATGAAGCGGAAGGTCCTAGGTTAGTATTAATTTTATGCCAAGATCTTACACAACTGTTTAATCACCACGAAACAGCATGTCAATCAGAGTGGGAAAAAGAAGCAGTACTTAAAGAAATGAATATTGTACAAGATAAGTTAAACGAAGTAATGGAAGAACTTGGTGTAACTAATCCAGAAGAGTTTGTTAATGCATTAGAAGAAGCTGAACCAGAATATTGGTCAGAAACATTATCAAGGCGTGCGGCTGTTGAAGCATTATCAAACAAACAAAGTACTGCTAATATGAGTGATATGTTAAACTTACCACTTGAAGTATATGAACAAACAATTATGAAAACGCAAACGTACCTTAATGTAGTTAATAAAACAACTAGGGTAGCAGAACGTACAGCAAATAGAAGAGCACAGGACGAAGACGAAGAATAGAATGTTCGGTAAGAATCTAAAAGCCGTGCCTGTAACCAGTAGAGGAAGTCATATTGCTATATGTATTCCAACTAATGGACTTTTACATTCTGAATTCGCATTTTTTCTAATTGACGCAATACGTTATACAGAAAGACAAGGATACATAGTTGACATACTTATGGATCTTGGAACAGTATTAAGTAGTCAGAGGCAATTCCTAGCTAGAAGGGCTATCAATGATCATAATGCAGATTATATTATGTGGTTTGATAGTGATATGACATTTCCAGAAGATACGATTGTTAATTTATTAGAAAGAAATAAAGATGTAGTTTGTGCAACATATTCTAAAAGAGTAGAGCCCTTTCATGCAACTGCCTTTGAAGAAATTAATCCTGTTGTCCCAGTTGAAATGAGCGGTAGTTTAAAAAAAGTAAAGTATGCTGGAATGGGTTGTATGCTAGTAAAAGCAGATGTATATGCTTCAATACCTGCTCCGTGGTTTCCTTTAACATGGCATGAACAAACAGATAGCTGGCATGGAGAAGATATGGGATTTTGTACAAAAGCTATTGAAGCCGGTTATGATATCTGGTGTGATATTGATCTTAGTGTTAACATTGGTCATTTAGGTCAACAAGAATTTTTGTTGAGTCGGGAAGACTAGAAAAGAATCCACACCATCTATGCAACTTTTTTAAGTTAATCCCAGCACTAATATGAAATTCTGGTAGAGAAACATTATTAACAACATTCCTCATTAATACACCATCAATGACTGTACTTTTTACAAGTTTAGCCTTTAGGTTAGTATCTTCGCATATAATTTGTATAATTGGATGATTCCAGTTTTCGTCAAATATAATCTTTCTGGCTTCTAAGTACCAACGTTCTGTGTAGCAAATATTATCTTTATATAACTTGTTTAACAGAGGATTATTCAATCTTTCTTCGTTACACAATGTAAATTGCATCTGTTTATGGGGACCACTGTAAAACTCAGCTGGAATTTTATCTTTAACTAATTTTAAACTCATCACTTAGTATACTCTTTAACGTTTCTTTAAATGCTCTGCTCTTGAACATTTTTCCTGTATTATAATGGAGTGGTGACGGCCATGAATTTAGTTTAACCCAACAGTATCCAGCACTCTCGTTGTTTAATATAGGATTAAATTCTTCCTCGCATAAAACAGCATAACTTACATGCCTAAAATGTCGATTTCTTGTTGTGAATGTATAGATATGACTGATACCAATAGTATCAGGAACTCCTGGATGTCCGAGTTCTTCGACTAGCTCTCTTTTAAGTCCTTCTAAGTCGCCTTCGTTGCCTATGAGTTTTCCTCCCCATAACCCCCAACACATACTATGACGCTCTTCTTCACTTCTTAATTGCATCATCGCTCTTTGTGTTTTCTGACATATAATTAATGCTCCTACTGCTCTTAACATGATAAAACTAGTTAACTATCCTCCAATAACCTTGTTCAAATATTCCTTCTATTGCTATTACCCAAGTTTCTCCATCGTAGTACAACTTCTCACCTGAATTAGCATTGGTAGTATACCCTATTGTGTTTACCGCCGTTGAGTCGAAGCTCACTACCCAATCTGTGCCATTATATTCAATAATATCGTCTTCTCCTGCTTGTAATAATCCCCACGGACCTCCGTCAAATGGAACAACATTACTAACTAGCAGATATCGCTGACCGGTTGCTTCTGCTGGTAAATTTCCAACTCCGGGTTGTGATTTCTGTGGATTAATAATACCATTGATAGAAGTAATTGTATCATTTGGCAATGTATCTTGATTCAATGTAAAAGCAATCAGATTTTCGTTGGTGTTTACAATAGTATCACATATTAATATAACCTCGTCGGCTTCGTCTGCAAAAGCTGAACTTGGACCTATTCTTAATCTAATTTCTGTAATACCCGGTTTGAATCCACCATGCAAATTAAAATGGGTTGTCCAATTTAATAAATCTGATCCTTGTGTTTTATCAATATTAGTATTATCATTATTTAATAATTCAATATTATCTGAATTTACTTTAATATGTCTATTTTCAAAAGTAAGCCATTGTCTTTGTGTATTTCCGTTAAAATTAATATTTAAACTTTCAATACTTACATTATCAATATCTTCATATGAAGATTGTAAGATGCTATGTATAAGAACTTGTCTCTTAATTTTTGCAGGTGGTGTTAAGTAGATTGGTAATTGATATATCAAGCTCGAAACATCAATAATATCATCTTGTCCATTTGGAATCTGTCTTGCTGTCCATGTGGTATTGATTAATTCAACAACTCCTAAACTTGTCCAATCAAATGGATTATCACTACTTTGTAAGTTAACACTTGGATTAAAAAGTAATAGTATTTGCTCTAGTAATTGTAATTTTTGTTCTGTATTACTAGTCCATATATCAACATTAAGAGTTAAATCATAAGGAATAGGAGATATTCTTTCTAGTGTATAAGACTCGCCAAGTTCATCTAAAAACTCATTATTATTAGAATCAAACTTCTTTTCTAATACTTGAGCTCTGTCAATATGAGTTGGATTTAATCTTCTTTCTGGACTAGGAAGTAATTCTGAAATATAAACAGATATAAATGGAACAGTATTAATTTTATTTTCTGAATTTTCCTTAATAATATGAGATGCCATTCTGCTAGTATCGCCATATCTAACCGGTACTAAATGAAAGTTATCTGCTCCATTGTCGTCTTTACCCATCTTGACAGAAAATCCGCCAAATACTCTCATAAATTGTACTAGCCATCTTCTTATTTGTTGATCATAAAAATATGTTTGTGCCATTATTTTTTATCCTGTTTCAATATTTGTTTTTGCATTTCCTCAAGAGTTTCATTGTTTACACATTGTATATTTAACTCTGTTATGTTTGGAAAAGCCGATCTTAAACCTTTATCTAAACCGTCTGCATATATTGTTTGGTATCCCTTGCAATCGTTAGCATTTTTAAATTTTAAAGACGTGTTTATTTTTAACTCAACCTCTTCAGATCCTGCAAACATTACTAAAGCCACTAGAAACCATGTCATCTAATCATCCGTCCTAGGTTTTTTAAATACTTTAGATAAATTTTGCTTTTCGCTAGTAATACCTTTTTCGTCTGCTGGATTACTAGATCTAGTTTTGTTCTCATTATTAATAAATGCATTAGTTGGTGTTCTAGGTCGTAAGTCGCCTCCAAATCCTGCTTGTTCAACACTATCAAATATTCTAAGCCATTTTTTACCTATATACTGGAATAATCTATTAGGAACAAAATCACTTCTAATAAAATATTCTTGCTGGTCAGGATTGTTAGGAAAACTTAAACCAGATGAAACTAAATTCGTATCTGGTAATCCGCCTACTTTAATATCTTTTACAGGTCCGCTATCCGGATCTGCTGTTGGCTCTTTTCCTTCTTTATCTCCAAAGAAAGATGAATCATCCCATAAGCCTGAGTTTGGTACAAGCACTTCTGAGGAGGCAATAACTGCTTCAGAAATTTCAACTTCTTTTTGGTAGGTACTTAATGCATTCTTTAAACTATCTTCATCTTCTGGGTCACCAAGTATTCCTCGATATTCCTGTGCATCCATCATTGGAGATGCTTTTATTCTCCATAAATGAGGCCACCATGTAGGACCAAAACCTTCTGCGGCCCTAGATGCATCATTAATAACATAAAATTTATTAATGCTCTTTGCACTAGCATCTAATAGTAAGTCATCATTTAAGTGAGGTAACTCTATAACATCACCAGCCATAAGTTTTCTACCTAATATAGAAGCCATATCGTTTGTATGGAAAGTAATAAAAATAGTATCAGCACTAAGGAATAAACCAAACTGGCTTAAATCAAAGTCAGTATCTGCAACATTATATGTTCCTCTTAATTCGTAAATTGTAGTATCATAGACACGATCTCTATTTTCTAGAAATAGTAAATCTTGTATATCCAACTCAGATACATCACCTTTTGCTTGTAAATTTGGTTGTGCAGGATCACCTGTTTCTCCTTGTGAAGCAGGGCCTAAGTACTTGTGGATATAGATAGAGGTACCACCTGCATTAACAGCTTCTCGTATAATGCGGTCTTGGTAGTGATAATCCTTACCTTTGTCGTTATTCCAGAGTTGAATTCTTGGCATAAATGCTCCTTAATTACATATATTGTATTTACCGTTCTTAGATTTAGGTTGACACCAAGGTAAGAATACTATATACTTACTAGTAGTTAGTTAGAAATAGGAGAATATCTATGGCTTTGCCAAAAGTAACAAAACGTAAAAAACCTCGTGCCGCTAGGCGTGTTAGCACAGGAGAGCCTAAGTTCGAAGGAATTGAATCTCTAAACGGACAAGAGTATTGTAAAACATACAGGCAGATGTCCGAGTATTATCGTTTAGACTGTAAGAGCTCTGACTATAAAGGTTGGGTTGTTGCATATTGCAAAGAACATGAAGAATTTAAAAGTAAATCAACTATAGTTAATAAAGTTCCAGATAGCAAATTTGGTCCTAGTCTGGGTTGTAGTGCTAGGTTGTTATCAAGAGGATGGCCAGACTATCATCCTGCATATGCAGAATATTGGGAAAATCTAGCAGGTACAATGGGAGAGGTTGCTCCTTTAAGTACATGGCTTGATAAAAACATAAAAGAGATAATTGAAGTTGGCAAGACAATCGTTGAGGAAAAGAAAGCGATTGAGGCAAAGAGTGCAGTTCCTAAACAAACAATACAAGATAGATTGAAAGAACAACTTGAAGATCTGCTAGGTGAAATTGAAGGTGCAGTAGATGACTTTACTGAGCATGGTAAAGCATTTGATGCATATAAATTTTTACAGTCAAATAACTTAGCGGCAAACTCTGCTCCTCAAATTGCTGAATTTTACAAGCCATTAATTGCTGAAATTGAAGAATACTTAAAAGGTGATTGCGAACAGTTAAACGAAGCATATGCTCACTTAGGAAAACGTGATGCTAAGAATTTTATTAAATTTTTGCAGTCTATTGTTGACGGAGCGAATGCATATAAGGCAATGAAAATTTCTACTAGGGCAAAACCTAAGAGAAAACCAATTCCAGCAGAACGTATTGTTAGGAAACTAAAATATCTAAAAACATATACACTAGGAGGACTTGAATTCAAGAGTGTTGATCCAAGAGATATATTGCAATGCTCTGAACTCTGGACTTATAATACCAAGACAAGAAAACTTGGTAGATTTGTTGCCGCAAAGCACGGTGATGTTGTAGTATCTCATCTAACAGTTAAGAGTACCAGTATTACAGGACACGATACTGAGAACAGTATTAGCAAAACACTTCGTAGGCCAGAAGAACAACTTACAGAATGGAAAAATGCTAGTCGACCTGAGTTACGGAAATTTTTAGGTAAAATTAAAGGAACAGAAGTTAAACTTCGTCCTAGGATATCAGAAGAGACGTTATTGCTAAAAATTATAAAGTAGCAACCCATATGTTCTAATATAATTGCCATAAATAATACGGAGACAAAATTTATGGCAATTACTACAGAACGCAACAAAGTTATCAAATATATCGAACTATCTCTTGGTGAAGGAATGGTTGATGTAGAATTAGACAAAGAACACTATGATATGGCTATTGATAAAGCGGTTGCCAAATACAGGCAACGTAGTACTCGTGCCGTTGAAGAAAGTTTTATGGTCTTAAAACTTAGCCCAGAAGAGAGCACCTATATATTACCAAGCGAGGTAATGGAAGTTAAGCAAGTATACAGAAGAAATGCCGGTGGTATCTCTGCTAGTGCAACTGACTTTGAACCTTTTGAAGCAGGTTACTTGAATATGTATATGCTAAACGCAGGACGAGGTGGCGGACTTGCTACATTTGAATTATATATGGGTTATAGAGAGCAAATGGGCAAAATGTTTGGAGCTCATCTAATATTTAATTGGAATGAAGTAACAAAGAAAATCCATCTACATAGAAAAATTAGAAGTGATGAGGAATGTATTCTTCATATCTATAACCATAGACCAGACGAAATGTTACTAAGTGATTCACATTCCAATCCATGGTTAAAAGACTATGCTTTAGCAGTAGCAAAAATGTCTTTAGGACAAGCTCGTAGCAAATTTGGAGCCTTAGCTGGACCACAAGGCGGAGTACAGTTAAACGGTAACGACCTTATTGCACAATCTCAAGCTGAAATTGAAAAACTAGAAGCCGAACTTATTAATTACGTTGACGGCGGAACTCCTATTAGCTTTATATTTGGTTAAACAATGTTTTGACAATACAGTCAAATAATGCTATAATAAATTATTATAGTTAGGATTTACCAATATGCAATTACCCAAATTACTAGTAGTAGGACACGGAAGACACGGCAAGGATACTGTATGTGAACTGCTGGCAAAATATGGTTATACTTTTCAATCAAGTTCAAAGTTTTGCTCAGAACTGTTTATATTCAACGATACTAAAAACAAGTATGGATATAAGGACGAGGAAGAATGTTATGCTGACAGACATAACCATAGAACTGAATGGTACGAAATGATACATGATTATTGTAAGGATGACTTGGCTAAACTTGGAAGAAATTTATTTGCAAAGCATGACATATACTGCGGTCTGAGAAACAAACGTGAATATTTTGCTATGCAAAACGAAATAATTTTTGATTATGCAATATGGGTAGATAGAGCAGATCACTTAGAATTAGAAGATCCAAGTAGTATGAGTATTGAACAATGGATGTGTGATTTTACTATTGATAATAATGGATCATTAGATAGATTAGTAAAAAATGTTGATATACTTGCACAACGACGCTTAAACTTAACGTTGTCCTAGAAATCTATAAATTAACTACCCTAATAAATAGCCGGTTTTACTGGTCCTTTAGCTAAATACATCTGAGAAGGGCAGACGCCCTGTAAACTAAACTCGGAGAAAAAAATTATGGCAACTTTAGTTTCCCCAGGTGTATCGGTTTCCGTCATTGACGAATCCGCTTATGCATCAGCCGGTAATGGAACAGTTCCTGCGATTTTCATTGTAACGCGATCTAATAAATTAGCACCAGATGGAACTATTGCAGAATATACAAAATCCAAATATGCTGGTTTACCTCTAACTATCACTAGTCAGAGAGAATTAGTTCAGCTATATGGAGAACCAGAATTTACAATCGTAGATGGTACCCCAGTACACGGACATGAATTAAACGAATACGGTCTTCTAGCCGCATACTATTATTTAGGTGTTGCAAACAGAGCAATCGTAACTCGTGCAGATTTAAACGTAGAAGAAATGGAACCGTTAGATGTAGCACCAACAGGAGATCCAGTAAATGGAACTTATTGGTTTGATACAGCAAGTACTTCCTTTGGAATTTTTGAAGGTAACGGTACAGCATGGATTGCAAAAAGTGTAACACTTTTTGATGGAACACCAACAGGTGGTTCAGATGGTGATTATGCTCTTGACATTTCAGCAGATTTAAAAGAATTTTATAAAAACGAGTCAGGAGTATGGAACAAACTTACAACCGCAGATATTGCAGGTACAGTTAACATTGCTCCTCACTATAACTTTCCAACACCAACATCAGGAGATGTATGGTTTAAAACAACTTCACCAAATAGCGGATTTAGTCCAGTTATCAAAAAGTATAGCAGTTCAACTGGCTCATTTGCACAACAAATTATTGGTCCAAATTTACCAGATCAACTTGTTGCTTATGTTGATGATACTGCCGCCGCAACGGCATTTGGTACATCATTAGATGGAAACGATCTTTATATTAAGATTGCTGATCCTAGTGAAGCAAACTTTGAGGTTCGTAGATATGACGGATCTTCTTTTGCCGCTAATGTACAAGAAGTTAAAGCAACTGCTCCAGTAGGTGCTATTGTTGACGGAACACTATGGTATGACGCAGGAACCACAGCTGACGTTTACAGAAAAGCATCATCAGGATGGGAGCCAGTAGGTGCTGGTAACATTACAGTTGATACTATTGAGCCATCAGGTCCAACAACTGGAGATGTTTGGATTGATACTAATGACCTTGTAAATTATCCTTTGCTTAAAGTATATGATGGCGCAGAATTTGTTGCTTTTGATAATGCAGATCAAACTACTCCAACCGGTGTATTGTTTGCTGACTTAACTGCTACCTTTCAGGATTCTACCGGTTCAGGTGGAACAGCTACAGCAATGGACAGCGAAGCACCAGATCCAGCTTTTTACCCTGAAGGAATGCTTCTTTTCAATACAGCAGTAAGTTCAGGTAACGTTAAAAAATGGAACGATACTGCAGGACATTTCCAAAGTGAATCAGGCAATAGAGACTCCGGTCCTAAAGCAGGATCCATGTATGCATTTGATAAAGCTCAACGTAGAGTTGTTGCTAAAAGATTGCAGGCAGTACTAACAGGCGGAGAAGAATTAAGAGAAGAAACACTTAACTTTAACTTAATTGCAACTCCAGGATATCCTGAGTGTATTGATGAAATGTTAACACTAAACATTGATCGTAAGGAAACAGCATTTATTATTGCTGATACTCCAATGAAACTTGGAACTAATACAGCAGAAGTTAATGCTTGGGCACTTGGAACCAATGCTGGTACTAACGGAGAAGACGGATTGACAACAAGAAATGCGTCAATTGGACTTTATTATCCATCAGCACTATCAACTGATTTATCAGGTAATGATGTTGCAGTTCCAGGAAGTCATGCAGTACTAAGAGCTTATGCTTATAATGACGAAGTAGCTTATCCATGGTTTGCTCCAGCTGGTTTAACCAGAGGACAGGCAAGTGGTGTTAGTAACTTTGGTGTTGTTACAGCAGAAAATGAGTTCAAGAACGTTGCATTAAACAATGGTCAACGTGATGCACTTTATACGAAGAATATTAATCCACTAGTAAACTTTCCAGGAACTGGACTTTACCTTTGGGGACAAAAGACACTTCATCCATTTGCATCAGCACTTGATCGTGTAAACGTTGCACGTCTATTAGCGTTCTTACGTGAAAGATTTGACGTTGTTGCTCGTCCGTTCATTTTTGAGCCAAACGACAAGATTACAAGAGATCGTGTATTATTAGTATTCAATGCTTTCATGGAAGACATGGTTGCTAAGAGAGCTGTTTATGATTTCTTAGTAGTATGTGACGAAACTAATAACACTAATGCAAGAATCGATCGAAACGAATTGTACATTGATATAGCAATTGAGCCAGTTAAAGCGGCTGAATTTATCTATATTCCAATTCGTGTAGTTAACACTGGCGCGATAGCCGGTGCAAATGCATAAATAAACGTAAGGAGATAAGAAAATGGCAGTTTCAGTAAGTAAATTTAATGTACCTGGTACAACAGATGCCGCACTTGTTAGCCCTAAGTTATCTTACAGATTTAGAGTTACTTTCACACAATTAGGTGAAGGAGACACAGTAAGTTTAACTAGTCAGGTTGTAAGTGTTAGTCGTCCTTCCGTTACACACGACGACATAACAATCGACGTTTATAACTCCAGGATTTATATGGCTGGTAAGCATACTTGGGATCCAATTACATTAACAGTTCGTGACGATGTCACAGGTGCTGTTGGTAATTCGTTAGCCCAACAGCTTCAAAAGCAAATGGATCACGGAGGACAAACTGGACAAACAGCAGGCGGCCAATACAAGTTCACTACAGTTATTGAGAACTTAGATGGTAGCGAAGGCGCTGAAGTACTTGATGCTTGGGAGTTAGCAGGTTGCTATATCCAAAACATTAACTACGGTGAAAACAATTATGCTACAAGTGATCCATTACAAATTACTGTAATGATCAAGTTTGATAATGCTAACCATACGGTTGCTGGAACGGAAGTTCTAACTGGAGCGGTTTCGGGTAATTCAACTGATAACGCAACGGCATCTAATTAAACTAGTGGTTAATTAAAACGATAAATATAAGTGAGACGGAAACGTATTGCTTATATAAGAATAGAGCAAAAGGGCCGTTAGGCCCTTTTGTTGCGACAACGGAGAATAATACATGCCTTTTAATTCATATGCTTTTAAGCAAATAGGAAATCTTGGTAACTCAGGTGCCTTTGTTGCTGACAGATCTCCTTACCTTAAGTATCAATTTATTGCTGAGTTTTCTTTAGATGATGCTAATAGAGATGCACCTCCAGGCGAAGATACGTTTCAAGGTAATGATAGCTCTAGAGAAGATACATCACAACAATTTACTTTAAAAACATTTGAACTACCACGTTGGACAATAGATAGCCAGGTTATTAATCAGTACAATCATAAATCAGTTATCCAAACTAAAATGAATTTTGAACCTATTACCATATCATTTTATGATCAACAAAATGATGCAGTAGAAACATTTATCAGTGATGTTGTAAAAGGACAGTTTGATGCAACTGACGGTTCTAAAAATTTATCTCATAGGCCAATGACAATAAAAGTTCATATGCAACAAACATCAGATGGAGCTCTAAGAAGCGACTTAGACGAAACTGAATTTACAGGAAAAACATATGAATTATATAATGCTTATATTGTTGATGCACAACACGATACATTAGACTATTCGGCAAGTGATGCGGTATTGTGGACACTTTCCATTAGATACGAATTTATGTCCTGGCACGAAGATGCAGGAAAGAACTTTAGTAATGTTGATATAGACAAAGACGGAAATTATATTAGACAATTTCCAGCAAATAAAGCACCTGAAGCTATTCCAGATACAAAGAAAAAAGCAGATACTCCTCCAAAGACAGTAGTAAAGTCAGTGGTAAAAGAAAGAGAAGTAGTGTTTAACAAGAAGTCACTAACTGGTAGCGAATCTCAAGAAATAATAGATGCTAGGAAAGATAAAATTAAGACCAGTCAAGCAGTTAATCAAAGAGACTTAAAACCTAATGCTCCTGTTGAAGAAGTATTTCTAAAACGTCTTGATAACTCAAATGGAAAACAAATTCTTCAAGCAGTTAATAGAAAAACTAGAAGATCTCTTTCACCATCGGAAGCCGCTGATGTTGCTAGAATTGTAAGACAGCAAGATGATAAATTAGGAGCAGGAGTACTTGAAGCTCAAAGAAATAAACTAAGCCCTGATGCTAGAAAAGCATTACAGCAAATTAACTCGTCACAAAATACTAAGGTAAGAGAAGATATCCAACGTAAGGATAACATACTTAGAACACAACGAGATGCATCTAGGAGAGGTTAATGAGTAATATTATACCACAAGTAAAATTTGATCAAGCAGTACAGAAAGTCTTAAACTTGGGCTTAGGAAGAACACCAGCAGAAAATGTTGTTCAGAATCTATGGAAAGCAAGTATTGACTTAGGACTTGAGTTTAATAACTTAATTACTCAAGCAACTAAGACTGGAAAGTTAGTGGTTACTCAAGATGTTTTAAATAATATTAATACCAATAATAATCCAAACGGTATCTCGTATAATGTAAAACAGCCTCTTAACATTCCACCGGTTGTATTAAGAGAGTTTCGTGTTAATAATTATGATTATGCTTATACAACACAACTTGGAGAATTAATTACTACACAAGATCCAAACGAGGCGTTATTAACTGAAGCCGGTACATAAAAATGGCCAACAATTTTAAAAAAGGAACCTATTCGGTTCTCAACCCAAACAAGTACACAGGTAAAGGAGCTCCAACATATAGAAGTGGTTGGGAGTTAACCTTTATGAGATTCTGTGATAATAATCCTAATATTATATCTTGGGCAAGTGAAGCAGTTAGAATACCTTACAGAAATCCATTTACTGGAAAACAAACAACTTATGTCCCAGACTTTTTAATAACTTATATGGGAAAAAATAATCAACGTAGAGCAGAACTAATCGAAGTTAAACCTAGAGCTCAAGTTACTTTAGAAGTAGCTCGTAGCCAGAAAGAAAAAGCGTCAGTAATACTTAATATGGCAAAGTGGGAAGCCGCTAGAGCCTGGTGCAAAGGAATGGGTTGTCAATTCCGTATTATAACAGAGGAAGATCTTTTTAATAAGGCTAGTCCTAACAGAACACGTCGTAAATAACCTAATTTTTGGTTCAAAGTGAACACCCGTATGGTATTAAGATCATAAGTATATACATGACTAAGAAATTAGAAGAGGTATTTGGATTTTCTCCCGAAAGTGATGATGAAAACGATAGTACCGACCTAAACAACACAATTGACGCAGAAGTCAATATCGAGCCAGTAGTAGTGGATGAAATAAGATCTGCTCAGGCAGTAATAGATATGGCGAGTCGTATAGATACGGCTTTACCAACTGTTACAGATATGGCTAGTGCTGAAAGAGAATTAGATAACCTTGCACAAAAGGCAGAAAGTCAAAGCGATAGATTAATGGATTTAGGCTTTAATGTTGATGACAGAAATGCCGGTAAAGTATTTGAAGTAGGAGCCACATTACTTAAAGTAGCAGTAGACGCCAAAGTATCTAAGTTAGAAAAGAAACTTAAAATGGTAGAATTACAGCTAAGAAAAGCAAAACTTAACCAGTCAGACGATAAGGATGATACAAATGTCATAGACGCAGATTCAACTACCTTGGCTAGTAGGAATGACTTAGTGCAAGCAATACTAAATCGTGTGGGTCAGAATAAATAAGAGTATGAGGAGATATAATTATGCCCACTTTATTAGAATATATTAACCAATTACAACGGGAACACAAATACCGTGTAAAAATGGTTTTTTCGCCTAGCGAAAAACAGCTCGAGACTTTAGAAAGACATATGAAAAAATATGATGCTCTTGAAGTCGGAAGACCTGAAAAACTTATGCTACAAGCAATCCCTGCAGACTTTCCTAACTATGGAGGTCACGAGGTTGTGGTAATGGACGTTACTACAAGATTGCCAATTCAGCCTGTTATGTTAGAGACAGAACTTAGAGAACTTTGTAGAGTACCAGAAGGAACTTTAAAAGTATTTGGTGCTGACGAGCCATTGGAAAAGCAAACTCAAAAATCAATGGAAGAAACAGATGAAGAATACGAAGCAATTACAGGAACAGAATACCAAGACAAAGAAGCAAATGAAGTTTCTGCTAAAGATGTAGCAGGCGACGAATATGTTTCTAAACTTGTAGACTCTGCATCAGAAGATGACAGCAGAAAAGTAGTATTATCTAAAGAATCAGATGCTACTACATCTGGACCAATCCTAAACGACAAGACAGTTTCTGATAGTCCACTAACAAAAGCAAACAAAGGAGCAAACTAAAATGGCAAATAATAATGATGACATTAAAAATGTATTATTAGCACTTAATCAATTTACTCCTGCTGATGCAGTATTAACTGTCGATAGTGAAACTAAGAATACTGATATTGTGCAGGAAGGAATTAGAGTTACCAAAGAAGGTATTGAAGAAGCATGGGACACGTTAGAGGCTCCTAAGGCTAAAGAAGCTACTGCTGAAGCAGATACAGAGGTTACAGAGCATAACAGCGGTGAAGATGTTACTTTAACAGTTAACACTCCAACTGAAATCAAAGTACCAGCAGAGCAAGCAGATATGATTGCTAATATGCTTAAATTAGCAGGAGTTGAAGTTGGCGACAAACCAGCTATGGACCAACCAGATATGGATATGGACAGCGGCGACGGAGAAGACTTACCTATGGTAATTCCAACTGATGACGAAGAAGCACCATTAATGGGTGCCTGTGCATCAGAAGGAAATGAATTCTCAGGTAAACGCCAAGATGCTATTGATGCTGGAGAAGACGAGTTTGAAGTTGACGGTAAAACTCATAAAGTTAAAGGCGACAACGGCAAAACTGAATCAGAAGAAGTTCAAGAAGCCAAAGATAAGATGGTTTGTAAGCATTGTGGAGATGAAATTTATAAACCTAAATCAGATTGTGAATGTGATTGCAATGATCCAAAAGGTGATAATTGGGTCAAAGAAACATATGAAATGGCTGAAGTTGAAGAATCAATTGAAAAGGCATGGAACGAAAATGTTACATCTGAAGCAATTGGACAGTATGCAGATCCACTATACGATTTAATTGAAGAATTAGGAAGTCATCAGGTAGTAATGGATGAACTTATTCGTTATTTAGATGCTGATCAAATTAAAGAGTTTGTTTCAGACTTCCGCAGACATCATGAAATGCCAGCAGATGGTCCTATTGATGATGACGATCCAAGATACATGGATGATGAAAATCTTCCAAAAGAAGGAGTTGAAATGAAAAAAGAATCAGACACAGCTTTGTCTACAGGAAATGCAATAATGTATAAAGGCAAAGAAATTGATTTGCGTAAACTAGATTATGACATGCAAGACATAAGCGACGGTATGTGGGAAATAAATGCTCCTGTGTATTACACAGACGGTACAGAAGTAGCAGATGGTGATTATGATGGTTTATATGATCTGCCAGAATTAAATGATTGGATATATCAAGATTATACGTCCGAGTCAATTGAAGAGTCAGACATTGATCAAATTGCAGACGTTGGAAAAGTCTATTCTAAGATTAACAAAATGAAAATGGATTTGGTTGACAACGGCATGGAGCCAGAAGATGCACAGGACAAAGCATGTGAAAAATATGACTGTGATCCAGCAATGTACGACAAATATGTTGAAATGAAGAGAGATGAAAGAGAACAACCAATGCAAGAAGCTTTTGACAAAGTGGATAGAATTACCGATATGGAAGAACTCAATCTTTACGATCCTGCAGAAATAGAAGCCGCTAAGTCAATGAGTGCAGAACAACTTAAAGACGAGCTAATGGGCGACATCTATCATGTAATGGATAAAGCATCAGATGATTTTACTGACAATGATTATATTGTGGATGAAATGGGTGATAACTTTGCCTCTATGCATTTAAACGCAGATGATGCAACATTGTCTTGTTATAGTGCAATGAGAGATTTAGTTGATGAAGATCCAGCAGACGTTTTACAAACAGGTCAAATGTGCCTTAAAATATTAGGTGCTCAACCATATGAAGCTAATGAGTCTAAAGATAATTTAGATCCTCAAGTAAATCGTATTGCTGAGTTATCAGGTATAACAACCCCAGTAGCACAAGCAAACCCAGTAGCAGAAGCAGTTTCAACAACAGACCTTATTACAAAGTATCAAGGTTCAGAAGTTGATGTTAACGATATGAACAGATTGTTAAAACTATCTGGAATGGGTGAACTAGACGAGTCTAAACTAGCAAATGCACCAGCAGGAACTAGTATGGATGAGCCAACTGAATTTGACAAATTACCAAGTGAAGTAGGTAAAGGTGCTGGTAACTCAGATTACATTAACCGTGCAGATGGCCAAGGAGAAAATCCAATGGGTATGCATAGTAGTGATGTTGAAGAGTCATTTAATACAGCTTTAGGTGAATACCGCAAGTTTGTAGCAGAAGGCATTATGGGAAAAAAGACTAAAAAAGCTAAGAAGTAGGAGTAGCTAATGGCAAACAGACCTAATTTTAGTTTTGTTAAATCGCCTTATCAATTAGAGAGATTCACGGACGAACAAATCCGTGAACTCTCCATTTGTGCGAACGATCCAATTTATTTTATCGATACTCATTGTTGGGTACAACATGCAGTTCGAGGTAAAATACCTTTCAAACTTTATCGTTATCAACGTGATTTATTAAAATGCTATCATGAAAACAGATATAGTATTAATATGCTCGGAAGACAGATGGGCAAAACTGCCTGTGCGGCCGCATACCTAGTGTGGAGAGCATTATTTGTTGCTGATAGTACAATACTTATTGCGGCACATAAATTTGCTGGTGCTCAAGAAATTATGCAAAGGGTCCGTTATACATATGAAACACTTCCAGACTTTCTAAAAGCAGGCGCAACTAGTTATAATAAAGGTAGTATAGATTTTGACAACGGAAGTCGTATCATGTCAGCAACAACCACAGACAATACCGGACGTGGTATGTCTATATCTTTATTATATGCTGATGAGTTTGCCTTTGTTAAGCCTAGAATTGCAACTGAATTTTGGACATCAATTTCACCTACACTAGCAACAGGTGGTAAATGTATTATTACAAGTACTCCAAACCAAGATGACGACCAATTTGCTCGTATATGGAAAGAAGCAGAAAAGAAGATTGATGACTTTGGAAATCCTAATACTAATCCTACACTAGGACAAAACGGATTTGCAAATATACAATTTAAATGGAACAGACATCCAGAAAGAAATGAAGATTGGGCAATGGAAGAACGTTCTAAAATTGGAGAAGAAAGATTTAGAAGAGAACACGAATGTGAATTTATTATTGCAGATGAAACATTAATTAATCCTTTAAAATTGGTAAACATGAAAAGCCAAGATGCAAAATTTAATTTAGGACAAGTCCGTGTTTACGAACAACCTAATGCTACAGCATTTGTAATAGGATGGGATCCTTCATTAGGAACAGGCGGAGACATGGCCGCAATCGAAATATATCGTTTACCAGATGTTGTACAAGTAGCAGAATGGCAACATAATAAAACAGATATACAAGGCCAGTTAAGACAACTTGTTAGTATGTTACGTTGGCTACAAACCGAATGCCCTGACGCAGAACTATATTGGTCAGTAGAGAATAATAGTATTGGTGAAGCATCGTTAGTTTCAATTAAAGAATTTGGAGAAGAAAACATTCCTGGTAACTTTGTACAAGAAGTAAGAAAGCCCGGACAAACAAAAGGAAGAAGAGGATTTAATACAACGCATAAAAGTAAAATTACTTCTTGTATGCGTTTGAAGAGCTATATTGAAGGCGACAAAATGACAGTAAGAAGTCATAACTTGTTAAGAGAAATGAAAAATTTTATTGCTAAAGGTTCTAGTTTTTCTGCTAAAGAAGGGGAAACTGATGATTTAGTAATGTCTACAATATTAGCATTAAGAATTATTGAGGTAGTAATGGCATGGGATATGCCAACATATGAATATCTCATAAATAGTGATACAGAAGAAGCAATTAAGCCTATGCCTATTGGCTTCTTATAAGGTAAATAACAGTATGGCAAATAAAGAAAATATATCATCTGACTTAGTTGGAACTTTAACAGGGCTTAGTCATAGTGTAGCACTTCGAGATGACGAAGGTAGAGCAACTGTTAATGCAGATGCTTCTATATACCTATACATTAAAGATAAAGGTATTCTTGTATTAGTTAAGAATGATGTCAAAGAAGTTGAAATTTGGTACGATCCTGCTTCAGCAGATATGGAATTTGTTAAAAACGAAATTAAACCACGGGTAACTACTACAGCTAGAAGATATCTTTATAGCACAACAACTAGAAGTTATGACGGAGAAATTAGACCTAAAGATTTTGTACACAGAACACAAACAAATGAAAGTAGGAATACAAGTAAATCCAGTTATCATCCGTTGGGCGAAACAAGAATTATTATTCGACACAATAAAAAAGTAGACGAAGAAAAACGTGGAGCTCGTAGCCGTAATATACAAGATGTTTTTATTGAACATAAAGGCGAAAGATTTAGATATCCTCATAAACATTTACTAGGTGCTAGAGTCATGGCATTACATGTTGATCAAGGTGGAAAGCCTTGGGATCAACTAGGCGAAAAAATTAACGAAATTAGCAGACGTAGAAAAGACATTATGGAATTATTACGTTGGAGTAACAAAATTGAACCGTCATCGCAACTTGAAGAAATTAGAAGTCGTGCAAAAAGTGAGGTATTATTGCTTCGTAGAATAATGGATAGTGCCGCTAGAACTGGTAAATTAGATCGTATTGTTGAACATAAGCTAATAATTAGACAGCCAGTATCAGAATCAAATTTAAATATTATACGAAATACAAATGTTAAACTTAAATTAATCCCTGGGTTAGAAATTATTAGGCCAGAGGGGTTAGTTACTGAAGAACTTAATATACTAACTAATAAATTATTATGATCAATTGGCAGAATGCCTATAATATACCTGGATGGATGCTTTGGAGAGATTTAATACTTTTAGGTATTATTGCTAAACATACATCAGAAAATTCAAATTTTATAGAAATTGGTAGTTTTGTTGGACGTAGCACTATGGCTATTAAAGACAATTTACCAGAAAGCACTTGTTTGACAAGTATCGATCCGTTATCAACGCAAATTTGGTCTGCGTATAAAATGGGTCCAGGTTGTTTAGGAGATCAAAAGGATAAAGAAGATTCTAAGATATACAGCAACTGGAAAGAAATGGTAAAAATAGCACAAGAGCATGACAGCTGGATTCCTAGTTTTAAACATTGTACAAATTTTGTTGAAAGTGATAAATGGAAGCTAATAACAAAAAGAAGTGATGAATACGAAATCCCACATGATATGAATATTGATGCAGTTTTTATAGATGGTGACCATTCCACCGAACAAGTTGAACGTGATATCTGTAAGTTTATAGATGCAGATCCAAATGATGAGATGTTAATGCTAGGGCATGACTTAAACCTAGATCACCATGATGACATATATCCAGCATTAGTTAGAACACAACGACACCCACGTTATAGACATAGAAGGCGCATATTAGTACAGATGCAATTATCTGAAATATGGTTTCTTTGGCCTACAAAAGGCAAATGGGCAACCCTTTTACCACAAATTATAAACGAAGTCAACCACGAAAGTGAATATTTCTCCTAAATACCGTCTAAAACGGATAAATGGACACTTGACTTTAACTAAGAAGATAAGTATAATTACAATGTAGGCCGGGAAGGTTTACGTTGTTTGGCTCATAAGATATGAACAAATTAAGGCTCATAATAAGGAGAAAATAATTATGGCAACTTTAGCAGAAATACGAGCTCGTCTAACCGAGCAAGCCGCAAAATCGGGCGGTTCAACTCAATCCGGTGATAACGGGCTTTTCGCCCATTGGAACATTCCAGAAGGAACATCCGCAGTAATTCGCTTTCTACCAGACGGCGACGAATCCAATACATTCTTTTGGAGAGAACGTTTAATGATGCGTTTTGAATTTCCAGGCATTAAAGGCCAGGATGAAAATCGCAAATGCATTGTTCAAGTACCTTGTGTAGATATGTGGGGAGAGTCATGTCCAATTCATGCTCAATTACGTCCTTGGTTTAATGATCCAAGCATGGAGCAATTGGCTAGGAAATATTGGAAGAAACGTAGTTACGTTTTTCAAGGACTTATCGTATCTAGTCCAATGGATGAAGAAAATGTTCCAGATAATCCAGTTCGTAGAATGATTATTAGCCCTCAGATTTTTACAATCATTAAGAGTGCATTAATGGACGTTGAGATGGAAGAGATCCCAACTGATTACGAACGTGGTACAGACTTCCGTATCAATAAAACCCAAAAAGGTGGTTATGCTGATTATAGTACCTCATCTTGGGCTCGAAAGGAACGTAGTTTAAACGAGGAAGAACTAGAAGCAGTTTCTAAGCATGGACTGTTTAACTTAGATCAGTTTATGCCTAAACGTCCTGGTAAGGAAGAAGTTGATATTCAACTAGAAATGTTTGAAGCGTCAGTAGACGGGAAATTGTATGATCCAGAACGTTGGGGCAATTACTATCGCCCTAATGGAGCAACCTTTGCTACTTCTGCTTCAGCAACTAATCCAGCTCCGGCTACTCCAGTAGCACCTGCACCCGCAACTCCAGTAGCAGAAGCGGCACCAGTAGCAACTCCGGCAGTAGCACCTGCACCAAGCACTCCAGCAGAAGCACCAGATGGAAATCCATCTCCTGTTGATGCTCCTGCTACAGGTGAAAAGAAACCTAGTGTGGATGATATTTTAAGTATGATTCGCAACAGGGAAACTACAGGTCAATAGTAATATAAGGGTGGCAAGCGATTGTCACCCTGATTACACATTAAGGAGTAAATATGACAAATAGAGCATTTGACGTTTCCAAGTTTCGTAAAAACTTAACAAAAGCCGTGCCTGGTATGAGTACCGGTTTTAATGATCCAAGAGATTGGATTAGTACAGGCAACTACTGTTTAAACTATCTTATGTCGGGTGATTTTACAAGGGCAGTACCCCTTGGTAAAGTAACAATGTTTGCAGGAGAGTCAGGAGCAGGTAAATCTTTTATTGCTTCCGGTAATCTTGTAAAGAATGCCCAAGCACAAGATATTTTACCAGTTATCTTAGATACTGAGAACGCATTAGACGAGGAGTGGCTAAAAGCATTAGGCATTGATACAGACCCAGAGAAGTTAATGAGGTTTGGAGTTTCAATGGTTGATGAGGTTGCTAAATTTATCTCTGAGTTTATGAAAGCATATAAAGACGAGTATGGAGATCTTCCATATGAGGAACAGAAGAAGATCATGTTTGTAGTTGATAGTGTTGGTATGCTATTAACACCTACTGATATTAATCAGTTCGATGGAGGAGATCTAAAAGGCGACATGGGTCGTAAAGCAAAAGCACTTACGGCATTGATTAAAAATACTGTAAACCGTATTGCTCCGCACCCTGTGGGTTTGGTAGTTACTAATCATACCTATGCAAGTCAAGATATGTTTGATCCGGACGATAAAATTACTGGTGGTGCAGGATTTGTCTATGCAAGTTCTATGGTTGTAGCAATGAAGAAGCTAAAACTTAAGGTAGATGCAGATGGCAACAAAACATCACAAGTACATGGTATCAGAGCCGCATGTAAAATTATGAAAACAAGATATTCTAAACCTTTTGAAAGTGTACAAGTAGAAATACCGTACACAACTGGTATGAATCCATATAGTGGACTTGTTGAATTATTTGAAGCACGTGGTTTTCTTAAGAAGGAAGGTAACAAATTAGCATACACTATGTTAAATGGTGATATTATTAAGGAGTTCCGTAAGCAATATACCGGAGAAGTACTAGATAAGATAATGCAAGACGTTATCTCTCGTGGACAAGAACTAGCATATAGTGGTACCGAGGAAGATATTATTGATCCTGACACAGGTGAGGTACTAGAAGAAGCCAAAGCAGTAGCAGTAGAGTAGAAAATGAAGGATTTGATGAAAAGAATAGGTCGTTATAGACTTATTTTAGATAGAAATAGTAACGAACCTTACCTAGAAAGATACTATCTATTCTTAAAGGATCGTGTAAACTTTCCTTTTAACATCTTCCTTCATAAGTTTCTTAGAAGTGACCCGGATGATTTACACGATCATCCGTGGTCATACTTCACTCTTATTCTTAGAGGCGGATATTGGGAGCATACGTTAGACGGAAAGTACTGGCGAGGACCAGGACACTTTAGAGTATGCAAGGCAAATAGCTATCATAGAATTGAAATAGATCCTAATGTTGATGTATGGACATTGTTTATGCCATTTAAGCAAAAACGAGAATGGGGATTTTTAGAAAAAGGTAAGAACTGGGTGCATCACAAGACATACTTGGATAAACTTGCTAAAAAAATTAACTAAGTATAGCGACTTGGTACCAAGTTTATTATGGAGAAAAAAATATGAGTGATAATTCAGGAGAAATGTTAGCAGAAATATGGGTAGCATTAAAACCTTACCTTGATAAAAAAGATAGACCAGATGCCGCACAGGCATTTGTACGAGTTTCAGAAGAGTATATTAACCTAGAAATTCATAGAGAAGAACTAAACGAAGCAGGAACAGAAATTAATCATGCATTAAATGAATTACTAGGCGAAGATGATGAGGATTTTGAAGAAGAGGACTACTAAATGAGTACATGGTATAGAAAAGTTCAGTCAGATATCACACATTTACCAAATTGCATAGGGCATTTTGAGAATGAGATAGCTGAAGCCCGTAAAGAGCTAAAAATGAACGGAAGTCTCGAAAAAGCAAGTAGGGAAATGCCAGGACAGGTAGAATGGAGGTTTAATCAGCTACAAGAAATTGAAGCAATTCTCGAACATTTGAATATTGAGCTTAGAAAAGTACGATCTGCTAAATTTAGGCAGTTTACAGAGCATTACAACCGTACATTAAGCAGTCGAGACGCAGAAAAGTACACAGATGGGGAGCCAGAAGTAGCACAGATGGAGAATCTCATCAATGAATTTGCATTGTTGAGGAATAAGTTCATAGGACTTACAAAAGCCTTAGATGCAAAGTCGTTTCAGATCAATAATATTACTAAATTACGGGTTGCTGGACTAGAAGACGTAGAATTACGTTAAGTCGTTGATTTATAACAGAAATCTTTTTTTCAAAATCGTTTAAAATCAACAACTTAGCGGACCAGAAAAAGGTTGCTCTTTAGACGTTTATATCTTATACTGTATATAATGAGGAAACAGCAACAAAAGGTCATGCAAATGGAAGAAGCAATGAAAGCTAATATCGCACATTATAAAAGTTTAGGCGATAAGGTTGCTGAGCAGAATTGCCGTAATTTTTTGAAATTATATCAAAAAAACTTACAAAAAAAGCAAAATAATGGTTGACTTATGGTCCAACTGGTGCTATACTGTAAGTACAATAAGAGTTCAACCACGCGAAACGAAGGAAAATTAATGTCAGCTTTTATAAAAATTACAAATGGTAAGTATCGCACTTTTACAGTACATAACAAGGTACTGCAATTGGTAGCAGATTACAACGAAAAAGGCGGTTATGTAACTGTCGTTGCAGATGACTCCTTTGGTGAGTTTGCAGATAAACAAATCCGTGTTAAAGTTAAAAGCATGGAAGATATTACTCCTGCTAATGCTGGTGAAGCATTTAACAAGGATGATACTCCTATTAAAGAAGTACATGATGCAGAATATGATGCAAAACGTTTAGAAGAAATTGCAGAACGTTTTGAGATTCTAGAAGATATGACTGATGCCGCTATTGAAGGTACAGTTCGTGCAATGATTGTTGTAGGACCTCCAGGTGTTGGTAAGTCTTTTGGTGTTGAACGTACTCTTGAAAAAGCGGCTATGTTTGATAAAATTGCAAATATGGCTCCTCGTTTTGAGGTTGTTAAAGGTGCAATGAGTCCGATTGGTTTGTATTGTAAATTGTATCAATATTCAAATGCTGGTAATGTGCTAGTATTTGATGACTGTGATAGTGTTTTGATGGATGACTTATCCTTGAACATTCTTAAAGCGGCTTTGGATAGTTCTAAAAAACGTATTATTTGTTGGAATACAGATTCTTCAATGTTACGTCGTGAAGGTGTTCCGGATCGTTTTGAATTTAAAGGTAGTGCTATCTTTATTACTAACATTAAATTTGATAATGTACGAAGTGCAAAACTTAAAGATCACCTTAGTGCTCTTGAGTCACGTTGTCACTATTTGGATCTTACACTTGATTCAGCATATGACAAGATGCTTCGTATCAAGCAAATAATGAGAGATGGTATGCTTAACTCATACAACTTCTCAGAAGAAGAAAACAAAATCATTTATGATTATGTTGAATCTAACCAGGACAGGCTCCGTGAGCTTTCACTTCGTACAGTGATTAAGGTTGCAGACCTTTGCAAGATGACTGGTATAGATGGTAAATGGAAAAGGCTTGCAGAAACCACAGTAATGAAACGAAGCTTCTAAAGGAGGTATAAATGTTTAAGAAATCACTTTTAACTATTGCAACTCTAGCCCTTGTAAGTACAGGCGCTAGTGCGGCAGAGAATATGGAGGTAAAGTACAAGGATAAGGTTTGGAAAACTGTAGTCTCTACTGATTCGATGTCCGATTCTTCTTATTGTAAAGTTACCTCGGTTAAGCGAAAACATATTACTGCAAATCCTAGTATGGTTTATGTTAACACAAAAACTAATGGAATTGTAAGTTATCAGATACGTTTAGATAGTAATCCAGCACTACCAAAGCAGACTTCTACGGTGCTAGAACGTGATACTGGATTTATTATGATCCCGTCTACCACTTATATTGGTAAGAGTAGAATGAGGATTGTAGGTACTTCGGTTAAAGGTAAGTCTATATTCGAAGATGTAGATTTGCAGTCATTGAATATGGCAACAAAGGCTTGCCTATAAAGAATATAGGTGTTGACATTCGCGTGGTGGCACCTATTAGTACCCTCCTTCGGGAGGGTACCTTTTTAATTCGGTAAACAAGAACATTGACTTTTAAGTCGTTTGAAAGTATACTATTAATATGTCAGGAATATGTACATTAGAAATAAGAGATGAGGTAAACGTTCGTTTTCACGAGCTATCGCCGAGTACTCGACGATCGTGTGAAGCAAAATTAAAATATATGTTGCCTTATGCATATCATGTACCAGCCTACAGGCTAGGAAGATGGGATGGTAAGATTGGATTTTTTACAGCCGCTGGATCAACGTATTTGAATTTGCTTGATCGAGTTTTACCTATATTAGATAACGAAGGCTGGAGTGTTGAGCTTGTTGATAACAGAATTAAACATAGTTTCGAGTTTGAGCAAGTTACCGAAGACACTTTTTCTGGCATTACTTGGCCTAAAGGACATGTTGCAGAAGGACAATCTATTAAACTTAGAGATTACCAGATAGAATGTATTAATAGGTTCCTTGCTAACCCGCATGGTGTACAAGAAATAGCAACAGGTGCAGGTAAGACATTAATGACAGCCGCATTGAGCTTAATGTGCGAGCCTTACGGTAGAACGTTGGTAATTGTACCTAACAAAGATTTAGTTAAGCAGACTCAAGAAGATTATATTAATTTAGGTTTAGATGTTGGTGTATTTTTTGGTGATGAAAAGGATGCAAATCATAAACATGTTATTGCTACATGGCAAAGCATAAATTCTTTAATTAAAAGATATAAAGATGGTAAGAGTAATGTTAGTATTGATATCTTAACAGATGATTTAATTTGTGTTATGGTAGACGAAGTACACATGGCAAAAGCAGATGTACTTCGTACAATGCTAACAGGTCCTTTTGCAAATATTCCTATTAGGTGGGGTTTAACAGGTACAATACCTAAAGAAGAACACGAATATATTAGTTTAATTTGTAGCCTAGGTGGAGTATTACATAGGCTACAGGCAAGCGAACTACAAGATAAAGGTGTTCTGTCAAATTGCAATGTTAAGATATTGCAATATCAAGATAGTGTTGAATATAATAACTATCAAGAAGAACTGTCGTTTCTTACTACTAACAAGGAACGTATGACAGAGATAGCAAAGAAGATGGATACGATTAGTGATACAGGAAATACGTTGATATTAGTAGATCGGATTAAAACAGGTCAGATGCTAGAAGAAATGCTACCTGATTGTGTATTTGTATCTGGATCAATGAAAAGTAAAGATCGTAAAGCAGAATATAATGAAGTGCAGACACTAGACAATAAGATTATTGTTGCAACATACGGAGTTGCAAGTGTAGGCATTAATATACCTCGTATTTTTAACCTAGTATTAGTAGAACCGGGTAAGAGCTTTGTAAGAACTATTCAAAGTATAGGTAGAGGTATAAGAAAAGCAGAAGACAAGGACTTTGTACAGATATGGGATATTACTAGCAATGCAAAGTTCTCAAAAAGGCATCTAGGAAAACGAAAGAAGTTTTACGACGAAGCAAATTACCCACACGAAACACAGAAGGTAAAATATTAATGAACATTTTAACAGTAGACAATGAAACATATGATTTAGATAGACTTCCAACTGAAGTAGACGGAGATTTAAGGTATAGTGTATTAGATTATAGCAATGCCCAGGATGTAGACTATCTCTTTATACCTTTGGTATTCTTAGAAAGTTTTTCTTGCCCAGCCGCCGTGCTAAGGATTGGAGAAGCTGAAATTAAAATGCCATTAGACTGGAGTCTAATTATAGGAGAACCAGATCACGGAGAACCTGAGATTGTAAATATAATGAGTTTGAATGACAGAGGCTTTAATGCATTTGAGTTTAATCCAGTAACTGGGTATAAGGCAAATTGGGTTCCGGTAGAAATTGTAAATGTATACCAAGAAGTAAAATGGTATGTTCCTAAATTAAAGTTTGGTCATATTTTGACTGTACCATTGAACTCTGGTAAAGGATCTCCTTGTACATTTTTTCTCAAAGAGTCAACAAAGGTTCCTGAAGTACTTGACCTTAACAAGATTTGGTTTTAAATAGTATTATGCCAGCAAAGAAAAAAGCATCAGCAGTACATAAAGTTAATATACATGAGATAATGAATGCAATTGATTATCGTAATGGCAATTATTATACTGACTTAGATGATGAAAGTAAGAAGTCTGTTAGTACATATATGGCACAACGTTGGGCGAGCCAGGTACAAGGATCGCAAGAAATACAGGAACATTACTTGCTAATGGTTAACGATTTAAGCAATATTGATTATATTGCAACTACTAGCGGACATGAAGAATTACGTTATAGAGTTTTAGCATTAATTGGATTAGGACAAAAACTAAGGCATGAATTTGTTCCGCCTAAAGGAGCAAAAAAAGATAAACTCAGAGAATGGCTTTTAGAGTTATTGCCTCATTGTAATGATGACGAGGTAGAATTGTTTAGAGAAATTAACGACTCATCGGTTCTACAGGATATTGCAACGGCTAAAAACACGTCAGATAAAAAGTTAAAGGATTTGTTTAAATAAGCATGGGAAACGAATATCAGTGTAAATACTGTATGAAGAAGTTTGCTAGGGAACGTACTCTATCAAGCCATATGTGTGAAAAGAAAAGAAGGTGGATGTCAATAGATGAACCTTCATCTAGAATTGCTTTTCAAGTTTGGTACGACTTCATGAAGTATGTTGCTCCACAAACAAAGAAAGAAAGAAGCACAGACGATTTTATTCGTAGCCCAGATTATATAGGTTTTGTAAAGTTTGCTAATTACATTATAGAACTTAGACCCAATGAAACAAATAAATTTATTAAATGGTTGTTTAAGCATAGTGTTAAACTTAGCAACTGGAATAAGAGAGAAACGTATTCTCTTTATATACAAGAAAGTAGTAAGACAGAAACGGTTGAACGAGCAGTAGAACGCATGGTGTTGTTAATGAAGTCATGGAGCGAAGAAACCGGAAATTCTTGGGAACAATACTTCCAGGAGGTACCAACAGCAACAGCCGTGAACTCGATAGTCATGGGAAGAATTAGTCCTTGGATCATATATTCGTCTAAGTCTGCACAAGATTTATTAGATAGAATGGAACCAGGACAATTAGAGACGATAACAGGGAGCATAGACACAGAATGGTGGACAAGAAAAATCCAAAAGAGCCAGACGGAAGTGACTTGGTGCAACAAAATTCTAAATTAAAACAACATGTTGATAATTTAGAAAAATTAGAAAATAGAATTATGCTTTTTGACGAAAAACTTACTATGTTGACACAAGAAATGATTGATATGAAGAACAGGCAAGAAGAACTAATACAGATTATTAAGCAGGGACTAAGATGAGTAGGCCAGACGTAGATATTGACTTTGGTAATCGAGAGGAATTATTGCATATACTAAATGGAGTTCCTGCAATGATTTCTACTAACCAAGGTGCAACTAAACATAAGACTGGAGTATACTTTCATCCAGTTTCAGTTGATCCATTCACTGGTTGGTGTAACCTAGATCATAAAAAAGCAGAAGATGTAGGGTTCTTTAAGCTAGACTTACTTAATGTAAGTTTTTATTCTAAAGTAAAAGATAAAGAACAGTTAGATAAATTAATTGCTAAGGAGCCTATTTGGGAGTTATTAACACATGATGATTTTTCTAGTCAGCTCTTGCATGTCAACGGACACGGAGATATACTTCGTGCAACAACTCCAACTTCTATTGAACAATTAGCCGCAGTATTAGCAATGATACGTCCTGCAAAACGTTATCTTATAAACAAGAATTGGGATACTATAATGAAAGAGGTTTGGGTAAAACCTAAAACTAATGAATATTTCTTTAAGAAATCTCATGCAACAGCCTATGCTATTATGATTGTAGCACAGATGAATCTACTATGCGAAGAACTAACTAATCCATCTTCTTAACAAGACTAATTTGACGTCTTTTAGTTCTTTTTACAATTACATTTTCTAAACTAGTTAAATGTCCAGCCAACATTTCAAAATCTTTGGTGGCATATGTTTGTAAGCAATATGAAAAGTTTTTCATTGTAGTTCTAAGAACAATATTAATTGGTAGTAACCGATTACTTCCCCACCACCATTCTTCACCTGCTTCAATAAATGCTAATTTCTCTTCTGATGTTTTTAAAAGGTCATACCGGTATACTGTAACAACAGTATTATCGCTATTTTGTATGATTCCGACAATTTCCTTATCTGCATAGCGAACTAAACTCATAAAAGGAAATTCTTCTAAAAATTGCTGTATTTTTGTATCCATATTACTACTTCTATTTAGTAGGAGGACCAGCCGGTTGTTTGTCGTAACTGATAAATAAACATATGGGAACATTAAACTCAACAGTCGCGAAAGCAAACTTAAACTATGCAGGTGCCGGAACTGGTGCTTCGTTAACAAGACATCATGCTTCTTATACAGATAGAACTATTAGGTGGTTTCAAGGAGTTGATAATCTATTAGATTTAACAATTTCTGGTAGTGATAGACGACCATTAAGTCTGCTACACAAAGAAGTCATGCTTATCCTATGGGATAACTACACCAGCACAACTATATTTAAAAGACGTGCAATTCCAACAGTAGCAGAAAACGGAGAAGCAAGACTAACCATTTATGCAAGAGATTTAATGACCTCACCACCAGGACGTTATATGTTAAGTGCTACAATAGTAGACGGTAGAGGTCTTGAAACAGCATTAACATGGGATCGTTCACAACGGGCTCATTGGGACGTTGAAATTATGGAGGCAGTAGTGCCAATAGGTAGATCTACCTTTGAAATTACAGAATGGCCTCAAGCAGTAACAGGAACAGATTCGTTTGCAAGTTCATCTACAAACGGTCCATCATATTATAGAAAAGATACCAGTCTATTTTCATCAGCAATATATGCAAGTAACTTTACTGGAACAGTTATACTTCAAGGTACTTTAGATGATGTAATCACTGAAGATACTTTATGGGCAGATTTGGTCCCTCAGGATTCAAACACTCCGATAATTACATATACAGGATTCACAGGAATTGATCCATTCAATTATTATGCAGGCGTAAGATGGCTTCGTACAATAATCACAACAGATGTCACTAATGCTGGTACATTAGATAAAATCCTAATTAGAGTATAAAATGAAATTTAAAAAACGTGAATTAACAGACCTCGAGAACCGTCTGGTGGCTTTAGCTACGATACCTACATCTTTAGGAATATATTATCTATTTCTTTTGTATATAATACCTTGGTTGTATGAACAATGGCCTATATTACAACATTACTTTTCAATGAAAATAGATCAAAACGGAATACATTTCTCTTGACATTCACCCAATAATATACTATAATAGTATTATGAATGTTGTAGAGTCTACACTCCGAGGTAATCTTCCTCCTTTAAAAACAAATAGTAGCGGTTGGCTGACTATGAATTGTCCTATGTGCATTCACAACGGAGAAAGCCGTCCTGATTCAAAAGGAAGAGGCGGTTGGCGTTTTGATAATGACAAAACAGCATACCATTGTTTTAACTGTGGGTATACAACTGGTTGGCGACCTGGAAGTAAGTTAGGTTTCAAGTTAATTAAGTTGATGCGAATATTAGGCATTGACGAAGCTGAAATACAACGACTTAAAATTTTGTTATGGGATCAAGTTATTGAGGAAGTAGCAGAAGAAGAACAAGAAGTGTTTAATAAGGAATGGCCAGAAATTCCATATCCTTTTGAACTAACAGATTTAAGAGACGAGGCTGTTGAGTACCTAACAGGTAGAGGTATATTTGAATTAGCAAAGTGGGAGCAAACAGATCAAATAGGAATGAAACAACGTATTATTTTACCTTATACAGATAATTCAAAAGTAGTTGGTTATATGGCACGTTGGATAGGCGATCCTCCTAAAGGAACTGCTAAGATGTTAAGAAAGTCTCCAGATGAATTTGTTTTTAACTTAGATAAGCAACCAAAGAAACGTAAATATACAATAGTATGCGAAGGTGAATATGATGCCTTAGCAATAGGCGGTGTTGCTATACTATCTAATAAAATTAGCAAATATCAAGCACAACTAATTGAGGATTTAGATACAGAACCGGTAATGTTAGCAGACAAAGATCCAGGTGGTAAGTCGTTAGTTGAAGATGCAATTAACTTAGGATGGAATGTTAGTTTCCCAGACTGGCCAGCAGGAATAAAAGATGCAAATGAGGCAATATTGCATTTTGGAAGAGTAGCAACCTTGCAAAGTATATTAATGGCGATTGAACACTCGCCTTTGAAGGTTAAATTATTAATGAGGAGATGGTGTGTATAGTTTAACGTTGATCTGGAAAGAAGGACAAAATGATAATGCCTTTTGGGAAGAGGTAATCTTATGGATGACTACAGAATTTGGGTTACCCTCATATAAAGTAAGTAATTGGAAGGCTACCCCAACGTTACGTTGGGCATATCAATCATCGCTGGACGAGATGAGATTTAAATTCCGTAATAAAGAAGACCAAATGTTAGCAAAACTTAGATGGGGCAATGATGGCTGAAAATGAAATTAAAGAATATAGTTACGAATTACAGAAACTTTTTTTAGAGTTTCTTATTTCTAGCAGGGACTTGGCGGCTAGGTGTAATAATGTATTAGATCCAGAATACTTTGATCGTAGATTGCGACCAGCGGCAACATTTATTAAAGAATACATTACAGAACATAGTAACGTACCTGATGCAAAACAACTTTCAGCAGTTACTACTATAGAAATACAGGAAATTGGCGATAAAGCAGAAGAACATAAAAATTGGTTCTTAGATGAGTTTGAAGGATTTTCTAGACATAAAGCATTAGAAGGTGCAATTCTAACTAGTGCTGACTTGTTAGAAAAAAGCAATTACGGAGAAGTTGAAAACTTAATTAAAGCCGCAGTACAGGTTGGCCTTCCAAAAACATTTGGCACAAATTACTTTGAAAATCCTAAGTCCAGATTAGAAGGGCTTAAAGATGCAAATGGACAGTTAACAACCGGTTGGGCAACTGTTGATAATAAGCTATATGGTGGATTTAATAGAGGAGAACTAAACATTTTTGCAGGTGCATCTGGTGCTGGTAAAAGTTTGTTCTTACAAAACTTAGGACTAAACTGGGCAAAAGCAGGACTGAATACTGTTTACTTTAGTTTAGAGCTTAGTGAGGGCTTATGTTCTATGAGAATGGACGCAATGTTAACTGGAACATCTACTAGAGATGTTTACAAGAAAATTGATGACATTGATTTAAAAGTTCGTATGATTGGTAAAAAAGCAGGGTGTCTACAAATTGTACAGTTACCAAATAGTGTTACTGCAAACGATTTATTAGCATGGATTAGAGAATTTCAAACACAACGTAAGATACATGTTGATGCAATACTTGTAGATTACTTAGACTTAATGATGCCAGCAGGACAAAAAATTAGTGTTGCTGATTTGTACATTAAAGATAAGATTGTTAGTGAGGAATTAAGAAACTTAGCAGTTACTGAAAATCTATTATTTGCAACTGCATCTCAGTTAAACAGAAGTGCGGTAGAAAGTGTTGAATTTGACCATAGTATGATTGCTGGTGGTTTAAGTAAGATACAAACGGCAGACAATGTGTTTGGTATCTATAGTACTCCAAGTATGCGAGAAAGAAATAGAGTACAACTACAGTTTATGAAGACAAGAAGCAGTAGTGCAGTAGGACAAAAACTTGAATTAGACTTTGATCCAACAACATTGCTAATTTCTGATTTAGCAGATGATGCTGAACCGATTGCAAATTCGGCAACTACGGTGTTTAATAAATTGCATAAAACATCTAGTACAATAATTTCGTCAGCAGAGCAACCACAAGCAACATCTTCTTCTGTTAATAGGGATAAACTTAGAGGATTAGGATTAACGAGAGATGTCTAAATTTTCTTTTTCATCTCTTGGTGGAACAATATCTGGAGTTTCTTCAGCAGTCTCACCGTCATCAAATTCTACGTTTTTATCATCTTTAGCATCTGATGTTGCGGATAGGTTATAATTCTGAATGGTATTCCTTAATCTAATAGTTAATGCGGCATCATCAGCAATAATATCAGCCATTGCTATAAAAGCAACTGTAATTAATTTCATTTCGCTTGTTCCCATAGGAGCACCACTTCGCATTTTGTTTAATGCTTGTACAAACCTAGATTGTAATTCATCACTAACTAAAGGTCTTAATGTAATTTTTAAGCGATTTAATTCAGTAGTAGTAATGTCATGGGATACATTGCCTGTTGTTTTTGATACTTTTTCCTTAGGAGGATTGTTACCAACTGATCCGTCAGCACCTGATGTTGATGAAAAATCTTCGTTAATAACAGATAAACGATTAATAAATTCACGTATTTCTTGGGCAGATGTCATGTTTTCAAATGTCTCCTATGAATGTATTTACCATAAATAGAGTTACTATGCAAATAAAAACGAAATCAATTCTAGAAGAAATTACAACGATTGTTCCTAAAAAGGACAAGCATTTAATGGTAGAAGGTCTTGCAGTACAAGCTCTTGCTAGAATATCAAACTTGATGAGGGTCATTGAAACTTCATATCCGCCGGATCAAGCACAAGATTTAACCAGACGTTTGCAACTAGCTATTAAAAATGGAGATCCTAAGAAGTTCACTCGAGGTGTTAGGATAATTAAAGAAAACGAAAATAAATAAACAAAATGAAGATTAAAGACTTAAATGAAAATGATAACTTTCAGATTGACGAAGGCGTATTTGGCGATTTAGCAAAACGAGTAGTTAACAAAACAAAAGATGTTGCTAACGGTGTTGGACTTGCTGTTCGCGGACAAGGAGCCAACGAGTTTGCTAAACTTACTAACCTAATTGATCAAAAAGCAGTACAGATGTTTAATACTGCTAGACCAGGCGAAAAAGATGCAACTGGTAAAGACTTACCTTTAGGTGATATCGTAAAGATGGTTGGTAAAGCAATTATGCAGGCAACTAACAATGCAGTTGGTACAAAACAGTTATTAGTTTATATCAAAGAAAATAAAAGAGAAATTATTAAGAACGTTAATGTAGCAGATAGAGGCGCCGCTGGAGCAGATCAAATGATTCAGTTAATGTTACAAGGTGGTAGTGCTACAGCACCTGAAGGCTTTGGTGTTGAAGAATGTGTTAGATCAATTTCATTGATTTTTTCTGTTACATTTTTACATATGCAAATCGAAATGGGACAACCTGGACAAGATCAACAGGCAGGCGGACCTACACAAACACCAAGTGAAGCTGAAAAGGCAATGGATGATAACCCAGAGTACCAAACAGAATTAAAAACATTCGAACAATTAACTACTAAACTTGCCGGAGAGTTATATACACCTGGTAATGCATTCTTAGCAAACATACAAGCAAATAATGAATTTCCTGCAAAGCAAGAAGCATTTATTGTTGGATATGCAACAGCCGTTAAAGCAAAATACTTTAATGCAGATTTAAAAGCATTGGAAACTGCCGCAAACTCAACTACACCAGAATCAGTTATTGACGACAACCAATGGAGAGCATCTTTCTTTGGACATATTTCTCCGCAAGTAGCTCAGCAAGTACAACAAAATGCAGACGTTACATCAGCAATACAAACTTTTAAAAATGATTTAGATTCTATTACTACTTCTTTTGCTAAATTAGCATTTATTGAAAAGACAGTAAACGAAGTAGCAAATGTTGACGCAACAATGAAAAAATTAATTGACTGGGTTGAAAAAGCAATTTCGCTTATTAAGACATTACAATTAGGTAAAGCAGGCGGAGGAGCAACAAGTGCCACAACACCACAAGCTGGTAAACCTGATGACGAAGAAGTTTCTAGTACTACTCAAGGTGGTCCAATAGACGATCCAAATCTACCTAACTGGGAAAAGGTTAAAATGGGATATGATGCATTAGATGCACAAGGGCAAGAAGCATTAGTAAAGGCATTGTTTAACAAATGAAAATAAAAAATATAAACAAAAGAACAGCATTACTTGAAAGTGTATGTTATGATTTAGATAAAGAGCAACGATATATTGTTGAAGGAGTAGTATCAGCCTGGGACGATTTACTTGAGGTTGAGTTAAGACAAGATCAAATCAATAACTTATTTCCTTTAGTACAAAAGTTATCAGACGAAACAGGTAAAAATAGAACGGCAGTAGGATTAACAAAAGATAAAATTGTAGATACAACAAAAGCCGCTAATGAATATTTAAATAAAGTTGGAAAATTATTACAAGATACAAAACCAGTAGAAAATTTTGATAATAAATTTGAAAAATTAAAAACAGATATTAAAACTAAACTAGGTGCAGATAGCAAAATTACCACTGGGATAGAAAATTTAGGCAAATATGCTAAAATGAACCCTGGTAAAACAGCATTCGCTATTGGTGTTATGACTGCCTTAGTTGGTATTTCAACTGGTGGAAGTGCAATAGCTATTGGTGTTGCCGCTACACTCTTAAAAGGTTCTGTTGAAGTACTCAAAGGAGAGAAATTATCTACCGCTGTTGGAAAAGGATTAAAGACAGGTGTTATTTCTGGACTTGCCGCAGGTGCATTTAATGCAGTTGGCGATTGGTTGTCAGGTTTACAGGCAGAGGTTGTACCATTTGAAGGATTAGATCAAATTACTTTTGATGTATCAGGTACAGATGTAATGCCAGGATTTGAATGGAAAGGCTCTATGAGTTTTGAGAATCTAACCGTTCTTCCTTCTGATGCAGATTTAGCTGGACAGTTAGTAGCAGAGTTTGCTAAAGGAGATGCATCAGCATTTGATGCCTTAGCAGAATTGGCAAAGAAGTCGTTTACACCAGAGTATACAGAGCAAATGGCACAATTTGTATCAAATGCAAAAGACATTGCTTTACAAAATGATGCAACTTATCAAGCCATTGTACAAATTCAACAAGGAATAGCATCAGCCGCCGGCGGTGCAGTAGCAGGTAAGAGTGTAAGTGATGATAGAGGAGAAGATCAACAAGAGTTATTTCAATCGTATACTAATAATGGAATTTTATTAACAGAAAGAAGAATTGAAAGATTGTTTGATACTGTAGGGTATTACAATACAAATCCAAATATTGAATTTTTAGGCGAAGGACCAGTTTGGGATACCATTAAGAAAGATGCTATTGCAAAAGCAAAAGAACTTGCTAAGCCAACTGTAGATAAAGCTAAAACAGTTAGCGGAAATACAATGAATGTTGTTACAGCAGATAAACTTAAAAAAGCATGGAAGACAGCAGGAAGTCCAACTGACAGTGAAGTGCTTGCAAGGTTCTTAGAAAAAAATAAAGTATCTCCTGACGTTATTGCAAGTGCCTATAAAGATTTAAAACTTCCAGATCCAAATGACGATTCGTCACCAGAAGAAAAAGAAGAGAAGGAGTTAGCACTCCGTAAAACTCCACAGATGAAAGACGGACAATATGAGTTAGATCTTGCTTCATTGCCACCAGCAGTAAGGCAAGCAACAAGCAATTTATGGGACGAGTTTAATAAACTTACTCCACAGGAACAAGAAAAGTTTAAAGCAGATCTAAAGAAATCGGAAAACATAACATGAAGATAAATGAAGTTATAATACAACATAAAAAAGTAATAACAGAAGCAAAAGCAAGAATTGATCATCCTGAAGATATTATCTTTGATGACAACGGAACACAAGGTGCAATGAGAGCTCTTGATGCGATGGTACATGCTTCGCAAAATCACGGAGAGACAACTTCAATCAAATGGGACGGAAGCCCAGCAGTAATTTTTGGATGGATGGATAAAAATTCTTTTATTGTAACAGATAAAGCAGGCATGGGTGCAAAGAAATATGACGGAAAGCCTACTAGTGCCGCAGATGTACAGTCTATGATTTTTAACAGAAGGCCAGACGAAGAAGGTAGGCAGTATTATGCAAATAAGTTTGCAAGCATATATGAACTGTTAAAGAAGGCAACTCCAAAGAGTCTAGTTGGCCAAATGATACAAGGTGATTTACTTTATATGAGTGCTGATGATATTGTTCATACAGACGAAGATGTTACATTTGGTCCAGTTAAAGTTAGATATACAATTGACAAAGATAATCCAGTAGGTGCTAGGATTGCCAAAAGCCAATGTGGTATAGCAGTACATAGTGTTTATGATTCTGTTGAATCTGCTAGTGCCGCAGACGGAGAACCATCACCGGTAACTCCTAAATCTTTAGGATTGAAGGATAGTCCAAAATTAGTAATATTTGGTCCAGAAACACAGATACCAACAGATACTGAAATTTCATTACCGATGGCAGAAGTAGAATCCTTAAGAAACTTAATTAAAAGCGGTCCAGCACAACTAATTGATGATATGTTAGATCCGTTTACTATGGGTAGTCTTAAAATAGCAAACTTACCAGAGTTATTTAAAAAGTTTGTAAACTTTAAAGCCAGAGGCGGAGAAGATATTGGCTCTGCACCTGAATTAGCAAATGAATTTATCAAATGGGTCGAAGGTCCAGCAGGATTAACAGACAATAAGAAGAAAAATGTGTTATCGCACCTAGAACAATATAAAGCACCTTTTGAAATGGCTTGGCGTATTGTTTCTGCACTAAGTAATATAAAGCATACAATTAAGGATCAGTTAGATACTCATGTAACTGGAATTAGAACAAACAAAGGCCACGAAGGTTTTGTATCTGCTACACCGCATGGTAAGATTAAATTTGTTAATCGACCAAACTTTATGAAGAAGGATTAAAGACATGGCTGAAAAGTATACAGCAACTGAATGGGCAACAATGGAAGGTGGGCATACCGTAGAACCTCTTACAGAAGATTCATTTTCTTTTATCAAAGAAAATTGTAATGAAAGTAAAATGTTTCGAAACACACATCTTAATTCTTTAACATTAAGAGATGCAGTTGATGCCGCTTTTTTAAATATGACAACATTGTATATGTTATCATGTGAATTTGAAACTGCTCCGTTTGCTCAAGACTATGCTAGAAAAACCATGATATTTGGAAACTTTAGTCAAAGTCGTGTTAGTTCAACTGATTTATATCAAGCATTACATATGTCAATTTATAAAGATACTACACAAGGTAACAAACTTAAAGCACCTGAGCAAAATGCCGCTTTAAGAGTTAGACTTCATATCAACGAAAAGATGATTAAAGACTTTTTAAGAGGTATTGCCTCTGGACGTTTAGATAAAACAACTGCAAAAAGACTTATGTATAGGCTTGAAAGCCAAATGAATATTACTATTAGTAACTATAAAAGTTTACGCAGGTTAATTACAGATTGGGAGCATCTTACTACCTTTCAAAAGCAAACCTGTGTAACTAGACTACTACAATATTATAGAACAAGGGGAAGACGTAGTGATATATTTGGAACTCTTTCAACCTTTGCTAATCATAAGTCCTGGGAATTAAAAGCAAAAGATAATGCAGAAGTTAAAGCAGTAGGACCGGCAAACGCAGTACACGGTACTAGTTCTTCTACAAACTTTATATCAAGTATTGCAAAGGTAGGCGGTGCTGGAGTAGCAGGTTATGCCGCGGCGAGATTACTTGGCCGACTAAGGTAGTAAAATGACAGCAGTTAGTAAAAGATCTTGGAGTATTCCTGGCTCTCATTTTGGTGGAGATCCAGAATTCTATTCTTGTTGGACGTTATATGATATAAGCAATGACGAAGGAAAATCATCAGAAAATTTAGAAAAACTTATGGGTATTGCAACAGCAAGATCTCAGCCTATTCTTGCTGGAGTAGAAATGATTATTGACCAAGATGTCACAAACGGGCTATTTGGCAGTAAGTTTACAGGAAAACATAATGTATGGACTTACAAATGGATTGTCGACAAAGTAGGTATCATGACAGAAGACACACTTAACAAAGAAGCACATGGACTTACTATGCATGTAGGGTTACAAGAAACTGCTAAGTTAACTAAGCAGATATATACCAGGGGTGTTAATACAAACATGTTCTTTGTCCGGCATGATTCCTTATAAAGTCATAAATACCTAGTAAACAAAAACATAGAATCAAACAACTCATACTGGCTCACATTGGCACTTTACGGACACTAAGCAGACTAACCTGCAAGAGCAACCCAGTCTATATTGCACTCAGTAAAGATAACAATAATGAATAAAAAAATTAAAGTAGTATCCGGTGAGGCCGAAAATTTACAACTTCATGTTGAGCTATGTGCTGAACGTTATAATCGTATGGAAGAGAAATTCACTGGTTTAGAAAACAGATTAGATTATCTCCAAAACGACTTCACAGAATTAAAAGAAAAAGCCGATTCAAATTTTAATGACCTAAAAGACTTAATCCACCAAACTGCTAATAAGAGATTTAACACCATGGTTACAACTACTGGTACTGTAATTGTTGCCTTAATAGGTATGCTAGGTTATATAATTATTAATAACTAGTATTGGAGGCTTTAATGGAGATTTTAGTAGAATCAAGAATAGTATGGGCAAGATCCGGTAACAAGGTAAAACGTAAAATACGTTGTACTACCGGTAAACGTCGTGGCCGTATTGTCAGCACAGTCGGAGCCTGTAATAGAAGAATAGATATTAAAAAGAGGTATATCTTTAAACGTGCAAAGCAACGTTTTAAGTCTAGAATGTCTATTAAGCGTCAAAGAACAAAACGTTATAATCCAATTTCGAGAAGAGTCAGACGATTAAACAGGCAAAAAGGGCATCGTAACCCTATTAGGCCAGGAATTGGACGTAAAACAACGATAAAAAGAAAATAGTTATATAGTCTTATTTGGCTAAATAAAACAATAAACAGATACCAGGAGGTTTAATATGAAGTTTAACGATATTTCCAATAGTACAAGTCCAGCCCAAGCCGCTCGTGACGCATTATTGAAGCAAAGCATTGAGATTGATGAATCAGTTCAAGGATCTCAGCTAAGAGATCACTTAGGGGATCTACAAAAAGAACTTGATACATTATCAAGCAAAGGTGGAGAAGAATACACTCGTGCAGTTTTACATAAAGCAGTCTATGAAGATTTAGCAAATGTAGATGCGGAGCCTATTTTTGAAGCAGAGCTTGGTGACGAAGATATTGAGCAAGCAGAAATTATTATTGCCGCTAACGGTCTTAGTAAAGAGTTCCAAGGCATGATTGAAGATTGTGCTGATATGCTCGGAAGTGACCTTATTACATTAGTTGATCAGATCAAGTCTAAGTTTGGCGATGGAGCCGGAGAACAATTTGGCACCTCAATTAGAGATTCATTGCAATCCGCAATGGACGTTCTTACTACAACTAAAGACGGCGTTGACTCTGCTATTAATGGACTTAAAGATCCAATGTCTATACCAGCAACTGATGATGCAGGAATGGATGATATGGCAGATACAGGAATGGATGATGAGGCAGTTATGCCCGCTATGTCCGGACCAGAAGAAGAGCCAACCGGTAGGGAACTAAAGAGTGAACTTGAGTGAGATAACATCAATTGATGGTGATTTTGCTAGTGCAATAAAAATGTTCTTGATAAGAGCATCATTAGATGGCAAAGATACCTTACCAATGGAAGAACTTGTCGGAATGTTAACAAAACTTGGGTTTCAAGCCAATGGACAAGAAACTGGAATTAGGAATTACATTACTACATTAAAAGGCAAGAATCCTGATTTAGTTTCTGACGTTAATGATACAGATGTAATTTTAACAACAATGCCAAGCGATCCTGGTGACGCTGAAGACAATGAAGAAAAAGTTGATGACATGGCATTACAGAACGCAAAGGCAGACTTAGGAATATGAGTAGAATATTTTATACAGCAACAGAAGCAAGATCTCAGGCACTTCAAGACCTGGTAATCTTAAACGAAGTAAGAGATCTAGAAATTGCAGTAATAACAGCAACTGGAACAGGTGCTGTTGAAACCGAAGTGGTCACCTCAACCACCATGGCCGCTCTTTCCACCGATGCAAATTTTGTTACAGCATCAGAGTATTATGATACTTTACAAGGTACAAGAGATGATAGACAAAAATCTTTACAAATAACTAAAGTTATAAAGTACTTTGAAGACTTAGGATATACCATAGATCCAATAACTAACCAATCCACTAATACTACCTTTAAATGGAAGATTTCCTGGTAATTTTCTTCTTGACAATGTAGTAAAAATCTGTTATACTTAACAGATGATAAAACATAATCTAATATACGACTATAAAAAATTAAATAGAATAGACGGTAAGCAACGTTTATACGAGACACCTGCTGGTGATAAAGTACCAAGTGTTACAACTATCTTATCAAAAACAGGCGATAATAGTGGTCTTATTGCTTGGCGTAAACGTGTAGGAAATGAAGAAGCAAATAGGATTTCAAAGGAATCAACTGGTTTAGGAACACTAGTACATACTCATGTTGAAAACTATCTACTAGGAAAAGATCGCCCGGGTGGTAAAAATCTTGTACATGAGATGGCTACTAAAATGGCAGATAAAATTATTAACGAAGGCTTACCAAGTGTAACAGAAGTATGGGGTATGGAAGTGCAATTATACTTTCCAGGCTTGTATGCTGGTACAACAGACTTAGTTGGTATGTACGAAGGCGTTCCTGCAATTATGGATCACAAGACATCTAAAGCATTAAAGAAGCCTGAGTGGATGGAAGACTATTTTATTCAGACCTGTGCATATGCTTTAGCACATAACGAATTATATGATACAGATATTAAAAAAGGCGTGTTGTTTATGACTACACGGGACGACAAGTACAAGACTTATATAATTGAAGGAAACGACTTTAAGCTCTACACAGATAAGTGGCTGGATAGAGTGGAAACTTTTTATAATAGATAAATATATCTAATAGGCTGGCTAAAGATGTACGATCAAACTTTTTGGGAGACAGATAAACATACTAGAATGTTGCTCTGGAGGGATTGGAGGAGTTCTATAGCAGAACTTCCAACTGATGCTTTATATGATAAAATTGCTTATTGGTGGAAAATGGTGCCAATGTCAGATAATACTATTGACATATGGGATGATAAATCCTGGCCTACACCATGGGAATTAATTACATTTTCTAGTTTTTGTTATCCTAGTCGAGGGTTAGGAATATATTATACGTTGTCTCTAATAGGCAGAGAATCAGAGTTAATTCTTGCCCAAAAAGACGGTGAAACAACTCTTCTGGTGAAATTAGAAGATAAAAAACTGTTAAATTACTATGAAGGAGAAGTTCTTGACACTTCTCAATATTCATATGAAGAATTAAGAATTTTCAGCTCTGCAGACATGCATAGACTGGTTAAAGTATAACTGTATTGCATACTCGCAGATTAATAAGTATGCAACAAGAAAGAATAGAAATAGTTAAAGGAAATATAAAAATGAATGATGTGGTAAACGTAGTAAAACGTAGTGGGGCAGTAGAGCCCTTAGATATTAATAAAATACATGTAATGGTAGAAGAAGCGTGTGAAGGATTAGCAGGGGTTAGTGTTTCCCAAGTAGAAATGAATGCAGATTTACAATTTACAGATAAGATTGCTACATCAGACATACAAGAGATTTTAGTTAGAAGTGCAAGTGATTTAATTAGTTTAGATCATCCAAACTATCAATATGTTGCGGCACGTTTATTGTTATATGGACTTCGCAAAGATGTATTTGGTAAGTTTGATTATGCTCCTCTTTATGACCTAGTAGTAGAAAATGTTAAACAAGGAGTATATGATGCTGAGTTATTAGAAATTTACTCAGAAGATGATTGGAGACAACTAGACGTATATATTAATCATGCTAGAGATTTAGATTTTACATTCGCCGGTATGAGGCAAGTAGCAGACAAGTATCTTGTACAAGATAGAAGCTCAGGACATATTTACGAAACTCCTCAATATATGTATATGTTGATTGCCGCTACTATATTTTCGAGTTATCCTTCTAATACAAGGTTATCATATATTCGCCGTTACTACGATGCAATTTCTACTTTTAAAATTAATATTCCGACACCCATTATGTCAGGTGTTCGCACTCCAATTAGGCAGTTTGCTTCCTGCGTTCTAGTAGACGTCGATGATACGTTACCGTCAATTTTTAATAGTTCATCAGCAGTTGGATATTATATAGCTCAACGTGCAGGCATTGGACTTAACTTAGGTCGTGTTCGTAGTATCGGATCTAAAATTAGAGGTGGCGAAGTAGCACATACAGGAGTTATTCCTTTCTTAAAAGTTTTTGAATCTGTAGTTCGTTCATGTACACAAAATGGTGTTCGTGGTGGAAGTGCTACAGTACACTTTCCTATATGGCATAAAGAAATTGAAGATATTATTGTACTAAAAAATAACAAAGGTACAGAAGATAACAGAGTGAGAAAGCTCGATTACTCAATACAGATCAGTAAGATCTTTTATGAAAGACTAATTCAAAGTAAACAGATTAGTCTTTTTTCACCTCACGATGCTCCAGGGTTATATGAAGCATTTGGTGACAATGAAAAGTTTGATGAGTTATATGTAAATTATGAGAATGATAAAAACGTACCTAGGACTGAAGTTTCAGCACATGAACTGTTTTCAGGTATTCTAAAAGAACGTGCAGAAACAGGTCGAATTTATATTATGAATATTGACCATTGTAACTCTCATAGTAGCTTTGATGTTCCAGTTAAGATGAGTAACTTGTGTCAAGAAATTACATTGCCTACTACTCCTATTCAAGGACTAGAAGATGCATCGGGAGAAATTGCTTTATGTATTCTGAGTGCTATCAATGTTGGTACATTAAGAAACCATGATGATTTGGAGAACTTATGTGATCTTGCCGTTCGTGCATTAGATGAAATAATTGACTATCAAAATTATCCTGTTAAAGCGGCAGAGATATCAACTAAGTCTAGACGTAGTTTAGGAATTGGATATATTGGATTAGCACATTATCTAGCAAAACGTGAGTTACATTATAGCGATGATAAAGCGGCAAAAGAAGTCGGCCGTCTAACAGAAGCATTTCAGTATTATTTAATTTCAGCAAGTGCTCAATTAGCAAAAGAAAAAGGTACCTGTTCTGCATATAACGAAACAAAGTACAGTAAAGGCATTTTACCTATTGATACATACAAAGATGATATTGATAAGTTTTTAGGAAAGCAATTATTATTAGATTGGAAGACACTAAGAGAAACAGTTAAAGAACATGGATTACGACATAGTACTTTATCTGCACAAATGCCATCTGAGAGTTCGTCTGTTGTTAGCAATGAAACTAATGGCATTGAACCACCAAGAGCATACATGAATACTAAGAAAAGCAAGAAAGGTCCTTTGAAACAAATTGTTCCTCAGTATAATAAACTTAAGAATCATTATAGTTTCTTATGGGACGAAGGAGTTAATGAAGGTTATATTAAAATTGTTGCCGCTATGCAAAAGTACTTTGATCAAGCAATTAGTGGTAATTGGAGTTATAACCCTAAGTTATATGAAAACAATGAAGTACCAATGAGTGTTATGTTTAACGATCTACTAACAACTTACAAATATGGTTGGAAGACAAGTTATTATCAAAACACATACGATTCTAAAGGTGAAGACGAAGAATTATTAGGTGAGGTTCCTGAGGAGTTTACCCAACTTGCGGAGAACCCAAGTATTGTAATAGAAGAGGAAGAGTGTGAGGCATGCAACATTTAAAGAAAACCGTCTTTAATAAGAATAAAGTAGATTATACAAAACAGCCAATGTTTTTTGGCGAGGAATTAAACTCTCAGAGATTTGACGAGTTTCGTTATCCTGTCTTTGACAAGTTAACACAAACACAACTTGGATTCTTTTGGAGACCTGAGGAAGTAAGTTTACAAAAAGATAGAAGTGATTATCTAAACTTTACTGATTCTCAGAAGTTTATTTTTACAAGTAACTTAAAGTATCAAACGTTACTCGATAGTGTTCAAGGTAGAGGTCCGGCGATTGCATTTGTACCTTATTGTTCGTTACCCGAGCTAGAAGCATGTATGATTACTTGGGATTTCTTTGAAACTATTCATAGCCGCAGTTATACTCATATTATTAAAAACATATATCCTGATCCTAGCGAGGTTTTTGATACTATTCTTGACGATGAAAAAATTGTTGCTAGAGCAGAAAGTGTAACAAAAGCATATGATGATTATATCAATGATGCACAATATTACTCAGCCACAGGTAAAGGTGATTTACGAGAAATTAAGAAAAAATTATATCTAGCAATGGTTAATGTTAACGCATTAGAAGGTTTGCGTTTTTATGTATCTTTTGCATGTACCTTTGCATTTGGTGAATTAAAAACAATGGAAGGTTCTGCTAAGATTGTTAGTTTAATTGCTAGAGACGAAAGTCAGCATTTAGCAGTTAGTACACATATTATTAAGAATTGGATGAAAGGTGATGATCCAGAAATGGTTTCTATTGCTAAAGAATGTCAAGATGAAATTGGACTCATTTATGATAAAGTAGTAGAGGAAGAAAAGGAATGGGCAGATTATTTGTTTACAAATGGTTCTATTGTTGGACTAAACGAAAAACTATTACATATGTTCATTGAGCATACTGCAAACAAAAGACTTAAGAGTTTAGGATTACCAATTCGTTATAACCAGAGTCCAAACGATAATCCGTTACCTTGGACACAACATTGGCTTTCAAACAAAGGAGTACAAAATGCTCCGCAAGAAACAGAAATTGAAAGTTATGTTATTGGTGGAATTAAACAAGACGTAGACAAAGACACATTTACAGGATTTAAATTATAATGTTAGTATCAACTAAAACAAGAAAAAAAGGAGATGTGATCTCCATAAAATTAACAAATGGAGAAGAACTTATTTCTTCATTTGTAGAAGAAAAAGACCAACATCTAATCATTGATAGACCAGTATCGTTATCAACTGGTCCTCAAGGTGCACCGGCGTTGATGCCATTCTTTATGACAGCATCACCAGATGCTACAAGAAATATAAAGTTAGAAAAGCGTCATGTTGTTATGACTGCTGATACAGATGCACCGTTAGCCAAACAATATTCAACTGCAATGTCAGGAATTTTACCAGCAGGGGCGATTCCAGGCTTACAAGTTTAATAAATACTTGTATGACTGAAGTTCACAGAGATACAGATTCTAGAATATGCGGAGCAAGTACCGTTGTTGCTGGTAACTCAACTGTCTTTGCAAATAATTTATTGGTAAGTGTTGATGCAGATCCCAATTCACATGGCGCCGGAAGTATTATTGCAAGTACAAAAAATGTTTATGCTCATAACAAACTAATTGTTGAGAACGGTGATGCCGCTAACCCGGATTCATTATGCCCAATACCACCTCATTGTGGCCCAGACACTAGTTCAGGGTCTCCTAATGTATTTGTAGGAAGTTAGCATGGTTAATATTCCAGTAATCCCAGGAGTCAATGTTCAAACACAAGGAATACTCAATAAGTCTATTAAAGACATAATTTGTGCGATACTCTTTGGCGGTATTGGAAACCTTTTAAAAGGAAATATCATATGTATTGAAGCAAATATAAACGAGATGCTTGAAGATGCCGGATATGCTAACTTATATGATATAAAAGACGAATTAAGATTACTACAAGATGAAGTTAAAGCATTTAACGACCACTTAGGTATAAATGATATAACGCAAAGGATTAATGATGCGTTAGCAGAAGTAAGATATCTACTAAGTCTAGGAGGATTATGTCCTGTTCCAATTAAGATACCAAATATTAACGGAGATATATTAGATCAAGTCACTGATAATGTTTTTAATAACTTACAAGGTGTATTAAGTGCATTTGGTCCATTGCTAAAACCTAAAATTTGTATTGATGCACAAGGAAGAATAAACACAGGATCTTTTGATCCAGGTAGTATACTTGATAATATCAGGAAAGCATCACAAAATGCGTTAAATGCTGGAAGTGTAATACCATCAAGTATTACATCAGGCTTTAATAACCAAATAAGCGGTGTTACAAGCAGTATTAAACAGGCAAGGGCAATAGAACTATTTCCAGACTTTAGACACAAGCATAACTTATTAACAGGAGCACCTGTTGTTGCTGGACAACCAGCGATAACTATTGCCGCTAGACCATCAGATGCTGATATTGCCGCAGTAGCTGGACTTTCGACTACAAGTGGCCCAGCATTTGAGGCCGCAGGAGCCTCTTATCCTCCTCAAGGAAATCCTAATTTAACAGATGCAACTAAGCAAGCACAACAGTTGGTTGCCAATATTGCAAATAGTGCAAACTATCCTATTAATGCTGATAAAAATCTATGGGCAAGAGCATTGGGACCTGAAGTATATGCATTAGCATTAGATGCTTTAAACGGAGATGACCCATTTGTAGGTCAATCTCAAGATGTCTATGATTATTGTGGAAGAGTAGTTTCGCAAGAAACACAAACTATTACTGGAGATCCATTAGGTGCAGGATTGTCAGATACTACAGATGCAAATCTAACACCAACACCAATAAACTATAGTTTACTATGGATTGATGCACCAGCACAAAGTAGGGTTGGTTGGGCAGTTAGTGGAATTACAGAAGAAGCATTAGTACCAGATGACTATGGTTGCGAAGTACTAACACCAGCACTAGCATTAAACCCTGAAATTGAGTTATTTCAAGGCAAATCTCATATACTAAGTCTGCCACCAAGTAACCCAAATGTTAATTCTTTGGAAATAAGCAATTTTGGCTATAAAGATAACGGTTTAAGTGCCGTACGGACCCAAATTTCCTACGAAATGCCAGTTGGACAGGAATTTTACATATACGAAGCCAAATTAGACGGTTCAGGTAATAGAGTACCCGATATAACGAAGAGATGGACAAATGGACTGGTTCGTTTTGAATTTTCTGAATACTTAGATGAAGCAAATGGCAGAAACGAAGATCAAATTACTTGGGCTCAATCATTTATTCCGGATTTAATTCCAGATCCAAATGATACCAATAAGCAATTTGATTCTCAAGGACGATTGTTAAAGAGTACTTTGATACAAGCACCTTTACCAACCGAACCTGGTGAAGTTTGGACTGATAATGGATCAGTAGTATACGATAGTCCTACAGGTGGCTCTCCTATATTAGTAAAAACATGGAAACGTGCTATTGCTAATTTAGCAGTTGGAGAAAATATGCTTATTGAAGTTGATAATACCTTTCCAGATTACTTAACTTATAGTAATGAGGACGGAACAGTATACGGCTTACTAAAAATTACATAGGTTTTTCACAATAAAAGGTTGACATTCTATATCTTTAGTGCTATATTATAAATAATACTGTAATATATGAAAGGATTCTTTGATATGCATGTTAGTAAACTGGCTATTGTTGCCGCTTTTTCACTTTCAATGATGTTAATAACATTTAACATAGCAACAGCTCACGAATATTCATACAAGCATTATCATAATTCTCATGATAGTTGGGACGTTGACAGGTATGATGATTATAGTTACTATCACAGTGATTATTATAAACGTTATAAAAGAAATGATCGCGAAAGAGAACATTGGGATTGGTATTATGACGATAAGAGTGGCCCAGAAAGAGAGGACACATATTACATGCCAACACCTTCTCCAATAATCGTGCAACCTGTTCCTCCTATAGGTTATGAAAGAGTTATTGCATATGATAACTTATGTCATTGCAATATATACGTTCTTGTACCTATTAGACAATAATCTTAAAACCCTATCTAGTTTATTCTTTTGATAAATAAAGTTAACATGTGTATAGCACATGTTATTAATTAAAAAGGTACAAATAAAATATGGCAATAGAACTAACAGGCAAAGTAAAATGGTTTCAAGACGCAAAAGGATGGGGTTTTATTAAACCTGACGATGGTTCCGATGATGTTTTTGCACACTATTCAGCAATTAATTCGGATGGATTTAAATCATTAAAAGAAGGTCAAGCAGTAACATTTGAAGTAATTCAAGGTGCTAAAGGACGTCAAGCCGCCAATATCAATTTAATTGAATCTTAAGACTAACTCTCCATAAATTATAACAATAGTAATCTTAAAGACTAAATAGATTATGGTAGTACATGTATAGGAACATAGAGTAACTATGCATATAACATCTGTTTACAGAAAATAGATAAGGCATTAGAGATTTATGAGTTTAACTGACTTTATCGACAGCAGTATAAGTCGATTCGCAAAATATTATTCTTGGTTTGCATTACTAATGGTATTGTTCGTTGTGATCAATGTCTTGGGAAGATATTTCTTTGACATTCGTAATGATTATGCAGTTGATTCAACATGGCAATTATACGGTATGCTTATTATGTTTGGTTGCAGTTATTCATTAGGAAAAGAAGCACATATTAGAACAGATCTGTTCTGGAACAATTATAAAGATCGTACAAAAGCAATTATTGACTTTGTAAGTTATCTCTTACTATTCTTTCCTTCATTTGCACTTATCACATACATCAGTTTCAATGATACATCAGCCGCTATTGAGATGAACGAACGTAGTTCTGAAACAATGGCTCAGCTTGTCATCTGGCCTATGAAGATTGGTATTACACTTGGCTTGGTACTTTTGATGGTACAAGCATTGAGTCAAATGATTAAATGTTATAGAAGGATTTTTATCAATGAGTAATGAATGGCTAGCAATGACAATGTTATTTACAATGATTGCCGGCATATTTGTTGGAGTTCCAGTTAGTTTTACACTAACATTCTTAGCATTAATTTTTGGATTAATTGGATTAGGACTAAGTGTTTTTGATCTTACATATCTTAACCTATTAGGAGGTCTTTCAGACGAAGTACTAATGAGTATTCCTATGTTTATTCTGATGGGTTACATTGCTGAACGAGCTGGATTGGTAGAAAATTTATTTGAAAGTTTAAAAAAGGTATTTTCAGGCGTTCCTGGTAACCTATACATTGTTGTTATCTGTATTGCAGTATTAATTAGTTTAGCAACAGGAGTAGTTGGAGCGTCAGTAACATTACTAGGCATTATGGCCGCTCCAAGCATGATTAAACAAGGATATGATGCTAAACTATCAGCAGGAGTAATAGCAGGAGGCGGGTCTCTTATTATGATTCCTCCATCTATTCCCCTTATTGTAATGGCGCCTACTATGAATCTTAATATCATTGACGTATATGCGGCCGCAATGGGACCAGGACTAGCGATTGCATTTATGTATCTAGTATACGTTATATACCTTATAAAAACAAAGCCAGAGGTAGCACCTATGATGCCTGTGGAAGAAAGAGTAGAAATAGATTACAAGTTAATTCTGTTAACATTATGGCATATTGTGCCATTAGCGTCATTAATTCTTATTACACTAGGATCAATGTTATTTGGACTAGCAACTAGTACAGAAGCTGGTGCATTTGGTGCATTTGGTGCTTTATGTTTAGCCGCTATTAACAGAAAATTAACTTTAACAAATATTCAAGAAGCATTACTAAAAACTACTAACACGTCAGCAGTAGTAATGTTATTAGCAATTACGTCAACTATATTTGGTGCCGTATTTGCTTCCTTGGGTGGTGACAAAGTCATTGTATCGGTACTAACTTCGATGCCTATACCCGGATGGGCAATAGTTGGAGCGATATTAGTGTTATGTCATATTTTAGGCTGGCCCTTTGAGTGGCCAGTGGTAGTGCTAGTGTTCTTACCAATTTTCTTACCAGTATTAATTGATACTGGTGTTGACTTAATTTGGTTTGCGGCCGCTTTGGGTGTTATTTTACAAACAGCATATTTAACACCTCCTGTAGCCTTAACCGGATACTACCTAAAACAGGTGGTGCCTTCGTGGGATCTTAAATTAATATTCAAAGCAATGATGCCCTTTATGTATATTCAGGTTATTTGTGTTGTAATATTGTTTATTACACCTGGCCTTGCAACATGGTTACCTAATTACCTAGCAGAGCAAAGAAAAAATATAGTACAAGAAGTACTAGATGATGATGTCAAAGGACAGGAAGTCGACTTCCTAGGTGTCCTTGGACAATAATATTTTGGAGAATAAAAATATGAAACGTTTCATCGGAGCGGTATTAGCTACCGCAATGTCATTTGGCGTAGTGGCTTCAGTAGCAACTGCAAATGCCAAAGAACTACAGATTGCATCTAGTTTTGGAGCAATCTCAACTTTTAACGAGCAAGCAAACTTTCTTGCCGAAAGAGTTAAAGTATTAACTGACGGAAAAATTGATATGAAAATCAGACCTTCCGGCGCATTAGTTCCTTCTTTTAAGGTTCTAGATGCTACGGCGTCAGGTGCAGTAGATGGTGCATGGACTCAGTCTTATTACTGGGTAGGAAAGTCAAAGACTCTTGCATTGTTTAATAGTCCGTTAGGAGGACCTTACGGTATGGACGGGATTGATTTCCTAGGTTGGATGTTCCACGGTGGTGGACTTGAATTGTATAACGATTTTTATCAGAATGAGTTAAAAATGGATGTACAGGCACTTCCAGCAATGCCTACTCAGAATCAGCCATTGGGTTGGTTCCATCGCCCAATTAAAGATCTAGCAGATCTCAAAAACTTTAAATGTCGTCAAACTGGCGCCAACGTAGAACTTTATGCTCGTATGGGTATGCAGACTATTGGTATGCCAGGTGGTGAGATTATGGCCGCGGCCCAAAAGGGTGTTATTAATTGTGCTGAATTCGTTGGTGGTTTAGAAGACGAACGTCTTGGATTTCCTACAGTATGGAAATACTACTACTTGAATTCATTGCATGAGCATTCAAATACTGGTGATCTATTGATTAACGGTAAAGTGTGGCGTTCAATGACTAAGCAACAGCAGACCGCTGTTCGTTCTGCCGCTTATGAGTCATATCTATGGTGGTTAACTGATATTCAAGCAAAGAATGGTGAGGCACTTGCTAGAATGATCAAAGAGCATGGCGTTAGAGTTATGAAGACTCCAGCAGATATTTTGGTTGCTGAGTTAGAAACTATTGACGAAATGTTAGCAGAAAATGCCGCAAAGGATCCTTATTTTGCAAAAGTACTTGCTTCTCAGAAAGCATGGGCAAAGAAAGTAGTTCCATTTAAGAACGTAGCATTTACGCCTTATAACTATGCCGCAGATTACTACTGGAAGAAAAAGTAGTTTTAAAAGCATATAACGTTAAAAATAGGGTGCTTATGCATCCTATTTTTTTGGCTATAACTTCTATATTTGTTATAAATGTATAAATACACTTGGATAGATACGGTTTAATACCTTATCGGAAAAAGCCAGTTTTCTATCTCAATGTTACTTGAAGTAATATTGTTTTCTTAAGAAAAAAGGAGTCAATTATGACACAGAAAATTAGATGGGTTCTAGCACATGAGCCAATTGAATTATTTCTAAGAGCGGCAAAAGTTTTCGCATCAGAAGTTAATGCAAAAGCAGAAGGCGCACTAGATATTGAAGTTATGACAATGAGTGAGTATTCTGCAAAGTATAATAACGGTGTTGTTGTTACTAAGCACGAACTTGTTGATATGATTAACAGAGGCGACATTGAAATGTCCCAAACATACACAGTAGACATTGGCGAATATGATCACGAATTCCGTGCATTAGATATGCCATTCCTATTTGAGTCACACGACCACGCAACTAAGGTGTTCGAAGGCCCAATCGGTCAGTCACTACTAGACGGATTAACAGAATCAGCTGGTGTTAAAGGTTTAGCCTTTACATACTCCGGTGGATATAGAATTATTCCTGGACAAGAAGGAATTGATACTATTGAAGATATTAGAGGTCTAAAACTTCGTACTTCATTCTCACCTGTTGCTATTGAGACTTTCAAAGCAGTTGGTGCAGACGTAGTTCCTATGGAACTTGAAGAAATGACAGACGCAATCCAAGACAAAGATATTCAAGTAGGTGAGTCTACTTACCCACGTATCTATGCATTAGGACAAGACAGAGTTTCTAAGGTTATTAACCACACAGAACACTCATTGTTCTTAACAAGCATCCTAATCAACCAAGACTTCTTTGCAACTCTTGGTGAAGAACTACAAGGTATTGTTGTAGACGCCGCTAAAACAGCCGCTAATTACGAACGTGTAATCAGCATTGAAGACGTTGCACTTACACAAGCTAAAGCTGAAAGCGATGGCATTGAAGTTCGTAGAATGTCAACAGAAGAAAAAGCTCGTTTCAAAGCCGCTACTGCTCATGTTTATGACATGTTCCCAGAGTTAGCTGGAACAGTTAAGAAGATCCAAGATACAAAATAAAATATCTTAGAACTACTATGGAAAAGGCGCTATTTGGCGCCTTTTCTTTTGACTAAATTTTACTAGCCCTTTTTTTATGAATAAGCAACTAATGGTATAAACTCTTTAACACGTTAACTAAATATTAGTAATGGATAGGAGAACATTATGCCGGCAAGAAATCATAGAAATTGGTTAAAGAAACCATTAGTAGAATATGTTAGTAGCGAAATATATTCAAGTCAAGAAATATTTGAAGAAGAAATCGAAAGTATTTTCTCAAAGGTGTGGGTACCAGTATGTCACATCAGTGAAATGTATAATAAATTAGATTATCGAACATCTCAGATAGCAGGCATTAATATTTTAGTTTACAATACCGGAGATGGCGTTAAAGCATATCGTAATTATGGCAGTTGGGCACCTACTGGAACATTGCAAGCACCTATTGTAACAGTTGAACCACAACTACACAGCGAAGTAAAGCACGGAGGTATGGTATGGGTAACACTTGATCCTAATCCTACACAGAGTGTTGAAGAGTGGACAGCAGGTGCATTTGATTGCATTGCTGATGCTATTGACACAGAAGAACTAGAAATTTTTCATTATCATAAAGCAATTATTCCTACCAACTACAAACTATGGCATGATACTAACAGTGAATTCTATCATGACTTCATGCATTACTTTAATCGTGTAACTGGTTTCAACGATGAGTATTTTGCTAGAAAGAATATTCCCTTTGATAACGGGCATGTGAACGTTAGTAGTTTTACTGTAAATTATACAGAGTTTGATAAAGAAGGCGATAGAGGTGAACTAAGTTTTCCTAACTTACCTCCAAACCAATGGTATATGGTAGACTTGTTTCCTGGCTTTAACTTTAATTTACGTGGTAGTGCATATCGTTCAGATAGTGTTACGCCACTTGGACCAAATAGTGTACTAATAGAGTTTAGAGGATACGGTTTAAAGAAAGATACTCCAGAAGAAAGACAAACTCGTATTAAACATCATAATACTATCTGGGGACCGTTTGGCAGAAACTTACATGAAGATCTTTTAGGTGTAACCGGGCAAGGAGCATCAATGTCTCCAGGCACAGAGAAAAGAAATATTTTACATGGAAGACATGAAAATAGTACTATACATGATGAAGTTGGTATGCGTCACTACTATGCAGAATGGGGAAAATATATGGAGTTAGATCCTAGTAATCCAATAAAAGAGGTTGACAAAAAGGCCGCATAGTGTTATAAATATAATACAATGGTGAAGCATAACAAACGTTGTACAGGACTCGGGGGCAGTACCCGACGCCTCCACCATAAACACACGAACGAGGAATGGAACTATAAACAGTTTTAAAGATAAGTGTAGAATATTTTATATCGTTAAAGGTCATCTTAACGTATCTACACAAACAATAGAAGATTGTTACGATTATTATTTTAGAAGAATGTGGAATAATAACGAGTGTTACATATACGAAGAAGGTTTTGAAGAATCGTATCGTGTTTTTATGATGGGGGCGAAATAGGATCGACTGGCAAGTAGTAGGAATGTGGAGTTGTCCGGATGTAAGCTCGGTTAACGCGAACAAAACGATAATTGCAAACGATAATTTTGCATCTGAGGATTTTGCCCTAGCGGCTTAGTTACTCTGGGCGGGTACTGCCTGGAAACAGAAGTGCCACTTAAAGTGAATAACAATGATTGAAAATTTCCATACAAGTGACTTTTTAAGGATTCGGTATATGTCTTCTCCGCAAGAACGATCCTCAAATAGAGTACTAATATGGTTTTCTGGAATAGCTGGAGCACTTGGCTCAAAAGCAAGACCAAGTGGATTTTTTGAAAGTTTAAACATTGATTCAATTATTTGGGTAGATGAGAAAGCACCTTTCTCTTGGGGCAATAGTATAGATATTGAAGAACTTTGTAAAACACTTCTGCCTCTAACAAAAAATAAAGAATTACTATTTTTTGGAAATTCAATGGGAGGTTTTCTAGCAATATTACTTTCTAAGTATCTTAAACCTATAAAGGTTATTACAATGAATCCTCAATATAGTGTTCATCCTGATATAATATTAGAAAAGAGATGGCGTGATTTTATCAATGTAATTACACAGTTTAAACACAAAGATCTGACTAACAGTTTTATTCCTGATACTGATTATGCAATAATGTTTGGCGTTGATGATCAGGACGAAATGCATTTTAAGTTATTCAATACCCACCGTAATCTTCCAAATGTACAGATTATTAAATTTTTAGATTACAAAACTAACTTAGATAATGCCGCACATCAGGCAGGGGTATATCTTAATAGACTTGGCATCTTCCGTGATGTTATTGCAAACTTTTATAATAGTAAATCACTGAAAGAAATTTTTATAAAAAACTCCGTTAGATATACAGGGCTGAAACATTAATACTAAAGGAATGCCTGTTAGGGTGGCATTTAGGGTAAACTTGAATGATGATAATGAATAATTAGAAAGTAACATTAGTTACATACACACACAGAAAAGGAGACATAACAATGTCTGATACAATCAAAAACTATAATGATGCTATGAGTGCATCATTCCCTAAGGTAACATTCAATAAGAATGGATACGAAATCCGCACACAAGTTCTTGAAATGGCAAAAGAACAAGAATGGAATGACTTTCATGCTAAACTTCAAGCATGGGAGCAAACAGTGGTGCGTGATCCAGACACATCAGAGGTAATATCAACAACTTTATTACCTTCGGTTCCAGGCGTATCCGCAATTCTTGAGACCGCCGAAGAGTTTTATAACTTTATTAATAAGAAATAAAACTTTTAAAACAACTCTGCCATCTTTAGTAGATTAGCAGTAGAAACTGACGGTAGCTAGAAATCCGATTACAAAAAAAGTAGCACTATAAAAGGGGTGGTTACCAAATAAACCCGAGGAGCCCAACGGTTAGGCTCCACTTTTCTTAACAGCTATATATTAACATGCTATCAACATATGCAAATAAACAAAATACTCATCTTGTAATAGATACAACAACTAATGGAATATTAATTGCAGTACATAGCAACGTTGTTGCGAATGCAATATGTTTTAAAATATTGAATACAGAATCAATGTCTATTAGGCTAGTAGATTTCAATGAGCAAATAAATTCATTGCTTAACCCACAGTTTAATGAGTCTAGTAATTTTATATTAACTAAAGTTGGACATAACTTAACACCTCAATCAACAGCAAATGTTGGACAACTTGTAAAAAGTACAGATGGCCATGGTCGTTTTGGTGTAGCTAAAATGTCTGAAGTAACAGATGAGTGGATAGCATTAAGAAAGAAAGCACATAATATCAAAGAAGTTATAGCAAGTAGCGATCTTCGAGTTCTTAGATCAGCAACACCGAGCAAACAGTTCTTTGGAGACACTATTACCTTTCCTTTTATTAAAAAAGAACTTGATAAATGTAATCCACAGGAAGATCAATACACAGATGCTATTCGAGAATGGGCAAGTATAGTAAATGTTCCTGTAAAAAAAGGATTTGAAATGCTATCAGCAGAAAGCAATAATATTACTCATTTGGTTAATAATTCAAGAATATTTTGGAGTAAAAAATGTCTTTAAATTATGCTTTTAGTACTAAATTAAAACATGGCAGTGAATATGCTAAGAAAGACATTGCTGTTTTTCGTTCTCTCTATCGTATTGATCCAGATCCATTTTTAGTTGATAGAACTGGCTCTGTAGTCTTTCCTTTCTCAGAAAACAATTATTTTCCAATGATACAACCGTTATCTAATGTTATGAGTTGGGAAGAATGTACAAAAGAGAGAGTTGAAGAACTAATATCCTTTGACAAAGAACTTTATGTTATGTGGAGCGGAGGAATAGATAGTACATTAATGCTTTTATCTTTTATGAAATATAGTAATATGAATAATGTTACAATAGTTTTAAACATGGACTCAATTAAAGAATATCCTTATTTTTATAAAAGGTTTATAGCTCAATGTAATTATAAATTACTGTCAACTGAACAATTAATGAATAATGCATTGCTAAATGACATCAATGGATTAATAGTATCAGCCGAACATGCTGATCAGTTAGTTGGATCTCCTTTGGCTCAGTTACTTGCAACAACATCAGGTAGAACAATGCTTGGTCTTCCATTTGATGAAGACAATTTCAGCAAATTTTTAACAAACTTAAATGTTCCAGTACATCATATTGATACAATAATGGAACTCTATAACATTAGTATTAAAAACAGTCCTCGTCCAATTAAGAATATGTGGGATCTCTGTTGGTGGCATGGATTTAACTTTAAATGGCAAACCATCTACATGAAACTGGCTATTAGAATAAAAAATCCTTTGAATCTTTTAACTTTCTACTCTTCGGTAAACTTTCAAAATACCAGTATACACCAAGAAGGTAATACACTTGATCTAAAGAAAGTTTTTAAAGATATAATCGTTAATTATACCGAAGATACTGAATACCTAAGAAAAGAAAAATTTGCATCTTCAACATTATATTATGGACTAACCTCTTCGACAGGATTAGACAAAAATTGGAATAAAATTAATGTTGATATGATTGAATACTATAATAAAGATAACACTATAAAGGAAATAATGAATGCTTGATACTTTTAGCAATAGAAAAAATGTTACAATGATGCTTATAGACCAAGAAGATCTCAGTATATTAACTGTTACATCAAGTGTCTCGGTACTTAATGCATTGTCAGAAGGTTTTGATAACTCTGTACCTGTACTTGGAAGAATAACAAATCCTGATGCGTTAAAAGCACTAAGAACTTATAATCAATCAGCTTCTCAAGCTCTGTTAGTAAATGTCGGACTTGATGATCTAACTCAAGAAATTGAAACCAAAGCAAATTGGGACACGATTGGACTAACACCAATCAGCTTTGGCTTAAAGCCAATGAACGAAAAAGCAGAAGGGTTTGTATTAAAAAGAAAGATTGCAAATAGAAGAAACAACGTACTGTCTCAGATTGAATCTAAATTAGAACGTTATGCCAGTCGAGTTATTAATTCTTCTCTTGATGATATTTTTATTCCCTATATGTCGGACGAACTTAGTAAATGTAAACCAGATGAAGACCAATATACCAATCCTGTAATTGAATGGGCAATAGCATCAGGTTTAGATGTAAAACAAGCATATCATGAGTTAAGCATGGTAACAAGTTCTGCTAATTTAATTACTATGCGTCTTCATGCTCATTGGAGGTTCTTTGTAAACCAAGTTAATAAGCTCGACTTTCAAGTTGACGGAATACTAGAAAAAGTTATTGCTGATGCTGAACTAAAACTTAGATCTGGGCTATAAACGGATAAAAATCACAAAAAAAAGGTTGACTATTGGATAGAGTTATGTTATATTAATAACATAGTTAGAAAGACTCTAACTACTTTTGATAAAAGGAAATTAAATGTCAAAAACTACAACGTCAATCAGATCATTCGATCTAGAAACGAAGCAAGGCAAGCTCTTTCACGCACTAGTGCTAGAGAAGCAAGCTCTTACTAAATCAGCAATTAAGAAGCGATTTGGTATTGCAAATCCTACCGCGACTGTATCGAACATTCGCCAACGTGGTTATGCTATCTATGCAAACCAACGTAAAGCCGGTAATGGCGTACATGTAACTGAGTATTCACACGGTGCTCCGTCACGTCGTATGGTTGCTTTGGCCTATAAGGCTCAGGGAATGGGTATTACTGTTTAATCAGTAGTTTCTAAAACTGACTAAAAATAGGGGGAGAAATCCCCCTATTTTCTTGACATAAATATCAGGCATTGAATGCAAGAAAGAGAGAGTATACACATGTCAAAACGTATCCTAATTATGGGATTACCAGGATCTGGAAAAACAACTTTAGCTGAGAAGTTAAAAACTTATATAGAGGCAGAAGCCGGTATAAGTTCAGCACCATTAGATAAACAAATTAGAGTAATTGAATCTCCTAAACTAGACGAATATAAATGTACAGTAGATTGGTTCAACGCAGACGAAATCCGTAAGAAGTTTGACGACTGGGATTTTAGTCATACTGGACGCATTAGACAAAGTATTCGTATGTTTGATTTGTCTCAAGAATCAAATGCTGATTTTGTTATTTGCGACTTTGTTGCACCGTTAGTAGAAATGAGAAATAATTTTAAAGCAGATTGGACAATTTGGATTGATACAATTAAAGAAGGTAGATATGAAGATACCAATAAAGCATTTATTGAACCTGAGGTATATGACTTCCGTGTACCAGAACAAGATTGTGAAAAATGGGCTAGATATATTTGCGACAGAATTGTAAAAGATGAAAGAAGACCTATGTTTGACTGGAGGAAAGAAACAGTACAGATGCTAGGCCGTTGGCAACCATGGCATGATGGACATCGTGCATTATTTGAAAGACTAATTCAACGCACAGGACAGGTTGTAATACAAATTAGAGATGTACAAGGATGGGAAGGTTCTAATCCTTTTGAAATTGATCAAGTTAAACGTTTTATTAAAGCAGACTTAGATCCATTGTACCAAGGACAATATGAAATTCAGATTGTTCCTAATATTGTACATATTGGCTGGGGTAGAGGTGTAGGTTATACGTCAGGAGAAGAAACCTTTGACGAATCAGTAACAGAAATTTCTGCAACTAATATTAGAAAAGGAATGGGACTAAAGTAGACTAACGTCTTTTCTTTTTATTAGAAACTAAGGCGTGTTGTTCTAGTGCCTCACGTCTTAGTTTTTCTATATCATCTTCTTTTGAAAATTTAGGCTTTTCTCTCATGCTTAATTGAGCATGAAATTTCTTTTTAACTGGTTCAGGGTCCTCTACGTTTCTTATAAGCATGGTTATGGCTTTGTAGCCGTCGCCCATAAAGATTAATTTATTATCTTTGTATAATAATGTTTTAGAAGAGGTTTCTTGGTTTATCATAAAATTTTCATGTACGAATATTGTCATCTTTACACTCGCATTTTTGGCATACATCATTAGGACAAGTTTGACATTCTGGTGAATAGCAATGACACCTGCATTTACATTTACTACAATATCTTTCTGGACTACCTGTCATCTACTCTCCTACTTTTTGCCTATTGAATTTAAACTATCCATAACATTATCGATATTTGGCTCCTTGCTATTTGGATTATACACACATTTATATTGCTTTGGACAATTCTGATCAAACATTAATTCGTAAGTTTTGTTACCGCCTTTGTATATACATGCTTGTTGTCCACTTCTTGACTGGATAATCTTTGCTAGTCGGCAGGTTGTCATACTAGGCGGTATTATATCTCCTCTTTGAATCTTTTGTTGACGAGTATAATCTTTTTTACTACCATATGTTTTTGCTCCTGCGATTGCAATACTTGGAATCAACAATAACATTACTATATATTTAATCATATAATTTTACTCTCTTTGGGTCAATTAAAGAAGGTTCGCATACAGCAGTATATGATCTTCTTTTTGGTACATCTTCACCAGCAGTTCCAGGAACTGCTGGTTGCTGATTCAATCTACTTGCAAAATATTTACAATCGTCTATGTTGCGAAAGTACATATCATTGCTAACTATTTGAGTACCTAAGTAAACAGTTAACAAGAATGCATGAATCATTATAAGTTTATCACCGCAACAGTAAGTATGCCAATGACAACCATAGCAGATAATATAACAAATCCAATTAACTTTAGATTTTCAAGTAGCTCTGCACTTTCTTTTGCCTTCTTTTTACGTCTAACTAATTCTGCTTCTTTTGCGGCCTGTATTCTATTTGCTCGTTCCTGAATGATACCTGCCCATGTTCCAGGACCAAATCTCATATTAATCATATTTGCTACCTCTTGCATCTGCTCTTGTGCAATTTTAGCATCTATTGTTTCTCTTGCTATATTACTTGTACTAAATTGGTCTGCTATAGAGATGTTTCCACTTCTTTTGGAATTCATCTGACTATTTCCTTCGAACATTTTGTCAATGGCATCAGCTATATCGCCTATGTCTTTACATGTTTCTATTTGGTCCTTAATGAATGATACACTCTGTTTGACCAAAGCGATGCCTGCTAGTGTTTCCGCTATCATTACAACTCTCCTTTCTACTGAGAAGAGACATTTTAAAAACTGTCTGGATATTACATGTATTTAACAAAACAGGCCCAATTTTTATACTTTAGGTACGACAATACCTGTTATAAACTTATAAGTATATGGTTGGTTAAGCAAACTGGCGAGCAGTTTTGTATTTTAACTAATACTCAAATCCTATAATAGGAATAAAGGAAAAATCAATGAAGATATTACCCTTAGCCACGATCGCAGTATTCGTGGGCATCTTTACGGCGAATGCTGGTGAAAAACTAGCACTTCCGTCTACGGAAGGTGTAGACATTACAACATATGGTGAAGTCCGAGCATATGTTGAATCATCAACTACAAATGATGTTGATACAGCAATTAAAACATCAGACAGTAAAGTAGGACTAAAATTTAAGACTAAAGAACCAGTATATGTCTTTGGAGAAATGTCAGCTAATGTTGATCTATCCTCAGACGGAGCAGACGATGTAACAACTCGGTTTGGTTATATTGGCGTAGGTACCAATGCATTGGGAGAAATTTCACTTGGACGTACAATGAGCATTATGGATTCATTTGTTGATAAAGCAGATGTGTTTATGGGTGCAGGAAATCAAGGAGTTCAGAAGACTCCTTTTACTATGAATAACAGTTTGAAGTATACTGGTAGTTTTAGCGGAGTCGATGTTGGCTTTCAAACACAAATGACTGATGATGCACAAAACCATGACTTGGATTTATATCAAATTGGTTTAGGCTACAAAGGCATTGGTGTTGCATATGCAAGAGATGAAATTAATTCATCTGACTACTATGGCTTGGGTGTTTCTCAAAAGTTTGGAAAAATTGGAGCATATGCTAGTGTGTCGGTATTAGATGATGATACACAAGCAAATGATGCAGTTGGATATGAACTTGCTGGTTCATATGATTTAAACGAAAAACTAACACTACAAGGCGGTTGGCAAGATACTGACGTTCAATCAGATGACGGTAACTTGACAATTGAATCACAGTATAAGATTGCAACTCAATCAGTATTTTTTACTAATATTGATTATGACTTAACAACAGAAGATGCAACTCTTCGAACAGGTCTTAGCTTTACATTCTAAACTAGTTTTGAATATTTACCCTCCTCTAGTAATGATATATAATATTATATAGAGGAGGGTAAAGTTTGCCACTAATAGAGCAATATCCTAATTATAAATTCTTAGAAACCGTGTTTAGACTTGGACACTTAGATAAACTCAAAAAAGCATTTTATGATAGTAAGCCTGTATGGAACCAAAGAGCAACAAAAACATTCTTTGCTGATTGCGGCTGGTATAAGTATCCTTATTGTTGTTTCGTTCCTGGTTATGAAGAATTAAATGCTCCAAACGTTATTGGTTTACTGCAATCTGAGATATACAATGCAACAGTTAACATTGTTAAAGAACTGTGGGTAGCACTATATAAAGAAACTGACGAAGAATGGATGCCTTTCGGAGCAGAACTTAACTTAGTATATCCTGGCAGGAAAATTCAACCTCACACAGATAATCATTTCTATAGCAATTATGCAACTAGATGTCATGTTGTATTAGAAACTAATAGTAATGTAGAATTTACATTTGGAAACAACGAATCACCAACATTTAATGTAGGACATTCTTTTATTTTCAACAATAAAAGAAGGCACGAAATATGCAATTTTGGAAGCACAAACAGAGTTCATTTAGTAGTAGATTTTTTACCCAAGAACATATTTCCTTATACAGAAAGAACTCTTGCTCCGTTTGGTACTGACAACTCGTGTCATATCATTAATACTATACGTTCAAAAGATCATCCTTTACATAATAAATATGTAGACTATGTTGACGATACACCTATACCTAAAAGAAAAACTATATGATTTCAGACGATGTTAATCAACCTGTTCAGGCACATCCTGAATATTTTATCCCTCTAAATTTAACACTACCTCAAGTAGATATCGAAGCACTTAAAGGCGGCATTATTGCTGATTTAAGCGTCAAGCACAAGGATAGCGATAGATTATGGTTTAATACTGCTATCGCATCTGGTAATCCATTAGAAGAAACGCAGAGAGTAGCAAATGATTTCTTAGAACAATATAATCTTGAGGCAAGTACTATGGGAATATTTGTTGTTAATGCTAATACATACGATTGGAACATACATTGTGATTCACAACGTTTAGAAACTCGGCTAAATTTTTATGAATTAACTACTGCTCCGGGCTTAGTTCGCTGGTTTCCGGATACAAACGACGGATATGAAGAGATACATAAAAACATAGAAGGTAATGAATTTGTTGACTATGTATGGCCATGGGTTATACAGTTTAAGCAACAACATAGGGATTGGAGCAAAGTACCACCTGCTATTTGGTCTACATCTACTGGTTGTAGTAGTGCGTTAGTTAGGACTAATTTACCACATCATGTAGTACAAGGTGATGGAATTAGGATAACAGTTACCTGTAAGGTTGTAGACAAAGAAACAAAGAGTACAGTTGACACATGGAGCAGATTACAACAATGTTAAAAAGAGTTACAAACTTAACTTATGGCATGGCCGAAGAGTTAAAGAAAGATCCTGTTAGGCCGAATATTACGCCTTCAAGGAGAATTGGAAAAAACAAAGATATTTTCTACGAGTTATCTGATGAAGGAAATATTGATGCAGTAATTTGTGTTACCTATACAAATGATGTACCTACTGATGAATCAAATTTATTTGATATGCCAGGTAAAGACGTTGCTATTTTTTATAGTGTCTGGAGTAACAAGGCCGGTGCTGGACGCAAGATAATCTTTGATACAGTCGATGTAATAACAAATGAAAATAAAAATATACAACGTTTTGTAACACTAAGCCCAAACACTAAAATAGCAGAAAGATTTCATCTAAGAAACGGAGCAATAGTATTCCGTACCAATGACAATACTGTAAATTATGAGTATTTAAAGTAATATGCATAAACTGGTTGACAGACACAATATATTGTGTTAGTATACATTATAAAGTTAAAAAAATGAAAGGACTTTAATATGAATAAAACAAAATATATCGCAACTAGATTATTCTTAATTGCACTTGCAACATTACTATTCGTACAAGTAGTAAGGTTTATTGCAGTACTTGGAACAGACTATGGATTTACTCTACAACAAGTAGGTGCTGGTATTAGTCTTGTTGTAATATTTTCAGTTATGGGTTTTTGGTTGTCTTCCGATTATGACATGAAGAAGTTAGGTGATAAGTAGAACGGAAATAAAGTGCCGGCATAGCTCAGTTGGTAGAGCAGTTGATTTGTAATCATCAGGTCCCGAGTTCGAATCTTGGTGCCGGCACCACTTTTGTTAAAAGAATAACAGAATAACAGAATCATAATTGTAATATAAGTAAGATATAATACAAACGGAAAACGAAGATGAAATGGTTTTTTATATTAATGGTAATGACACAAAATACTCCTGTACAAGATCATTTGTACTTAATACAGGAGCCAAAATTCTCCACACCACAAGAATGCTTGAGATTTGTTGAAGTTAATCAACCTCTACTTCGAGCTCTTGGAGCTGAAAAGTTTCCAACTCAGTATGTTGAAAACATTTATTGCCTAACGCAAGATGCGTTAGATAGTTTTATTACAGATAACCCAGGAAAGAGTATATAGATGAAAATTTTAACAACGGACGGCATGCTAGATAAAAGAAATACAATGTACCCTTCTTATGCCGAAAAGATTACAAATGCATTTAAAACTTCTGAGGCCTATAGTTCAACTTATGGATATGTACTAAACGGAGAAGTTGAATTACCAAATAAATGGATTGCAAGAGAGAAGGAATATTTTTCTTTTGCAAGTCATGAATCAACAGATTTTCAAGTAACAGGGACGGCAGTATTTTTTACTAGACTAGGACATATGCATCAAAACAACTTAGGAGGTCCTATTGAAGACAGTGGACGACTTTGTTATATAGATGGTTGTAGTGATAGTTTATTAATATATCCAAGTCGTGCAGGAGATCCAAGTGTTAACCTTTTAGCTTTCCCTGCAGGCATTAACCAAACATTTCATATTCACCCTAGTGTAAGATTAGGATTTGTTGCTGAAGGATCAGGTAATGCAGAAATGATAACAGGTGAAGTGTATCCGTTAGAAGCAGGAAGTATCTTTTGTATTGAAGAAAGAGAAAATCATAGATTTCAAACAATAAACGATACAATGAAAATTATTGCATACCATCCAGATGGAGATTGGGGACCAACTGATCAAAATCATACAATGTTAAATCGTACATATATACTCGACGGTGGCCAATAATGTTCACAACAGAACCAACACTACAATATCTAATTGTAGATAGTAGAACTAATGTTATTCTAGTTGGAACAACAAATGCAGATGTAGCATCTGCATTGATGCTAAGAAGATCCTACTATAGATCAGAAGTAGACTACATGAACAATTCAAGTAAGAACAAAGGTCTTTTTGCTACTGGTTTAGATAGAGAGTTTGATAAGATGATAGTCACCTATAGAATGAATTATCATGTTAAGTGGGGCGGTACTCCAAACGAATCAGGTCGGCACGAAATAGAGACTGTTAGGGATTGGACTAATCTTGATAAAAACGCTGTTACACAAGCTAGACAAGAAGCAATGACAGCTGAATTATTCTATGCTAGTGCATGGCAGATTCTTATGCATTCTTTAAGATGGACACCTCCAGAAAATGACATGGTGATTAGATTTTATCCTGAACTGTTAGATGCAGTTAATAAATGTATCCCACTCCACGATTATTATGTTGATGATATTATTGAATATGCTTCTATTACTGGAATAACACCTAAGCAAGCCTATAATGAAATTAACAACCAACTAATACCTATACGCAAACAACGTATTCGTGCGTATGCCCTTTGGCAAAAATATACCCAAAAGATGCTAATGGTAGACACTAAACAAGAATTTCAGAATATACTTTCAGAAATTAGAAACAACGTATTTTTAGGAACAGAGTAGAATGTATAGACCATTACCAGACGGATTAACAATAAGAGAATCAAATGTACAAGGATTAGGATTATTTGCAACCAAAGATTTTGATGCAGATGTAGTATTAGGAATTGTGCATGTTATGAATAAAAACTTCCCTCATGGAAGTATTAGAACGGCATTAGGTGCTTTTTATAATCATTCAGATGACCCTAATTGCAAAAACCATGAAGGCTTCTGGCATCAGATTCCTGTCCGTTATTTAACTACAACTAAACCTATCAAATCAGGTGATGAATTAACTGCAAAGTACACTTTATATAATAATTTTGAGGATGTAGCATAATGGGCGAATTATTATTATCTACAGTTTCTAGTCAAGTACATACCGCAACAAACAAAACACAAGACCAACTGGATTTTTATTCCATTTATAATGTTATTGCTCCATTAGTTAATTTATGTGACAGAACTGGTCACGTTATAACTCCTTATAATTATAAAGTTACATTACCAATCCCAGCTAATGGCAAAGTAGGAACATTTGAAGAAATTGCAATCGCTAGGGCAAAAGAGTTATTAGATTTAAGTAAGGCAACTAACAAGCCTTGTTTAGTTTTGTGGAGTGGAGGCATTGATAGTACAACAGTATTAACAGCATTAATTATAGCCGCTGATGGAGATTATAGTAATATTAAAGTTTGTATGAATGCTCAATCAATAAGAGAAAATCCTAAATTTTATTATAATTATGTTAGAGGTAAAATGGAAATTGCTCCTAGTGAAATAATGTTTGATTATATTAATAAAGATCATATTATTTGTAGCGGAGAGGGTTGTGATCAGTTATTTGGAACTGACATATATCTAGCAATTCAGGGTTGGGATAATAATGCAAGTATGTTCCAACCATATACTTTTGAAAATGTTGGTGCATTTTTTATGCATAAAGGAATGCCTAGCAGACAAGCAAAAATTTGGTTTGATATAATGGATAACCAAATTAAAGCAAAACAACCTTGTGAAATTACAGATTTTAAAGATTTCTTTTGGTGGTACAACTTCTGTTATAAATGGCAAAATGTATATTATAGACTTTTTAATATGGGAAAAAGAATGTCTATAACACTTGACCAAGATTTCTTTGATAACAACTACCATAACTTTTTTATGAATGACGACTTTCAAAGATGGAGTATAAACAATCCTGATAAGAAAATTACAAAGGATTGGGCTTCTTATAAATTTACAGCCAAAGAGTTTATATATGCGTTTGACAAGGATGAGGAATACTTTAATAATAAAGTTAAGATTCCAAGTCTGATAAACGTGTTTCGAACTATAGAGCATGTTGGCGGACTAAATTCTGATTTTGAATTTTTACCTAAGAACTTTGATATTGAACCTTATATTAACAAAACAAACAGTTTTACTTAGGCTAACAATGTCACCCAAAAACTAATATATACTAACATGGAATATGGATTAGACAACAAACAAGAATTTTATGTTGATTATACATCTTGTACTAGACCAGTAGGTAACATGCGAGATGAAATGGAAATTGCATGTACTAACTTAGCAGAAGATGCACAAAGTAGAAATACTTCTGTACTCATCAGCCTTAGTAGTGGATTAGATAGTCAGGTATTGTTGCACACATTTCATTCTTTAGGACTGCCATTTAGTACAGCCTTCTGCCATTGGCCAGGTTATAATGATAACGAACGTAGTAATATAGATATACTAGATAAGAAGTATGATAATAAAACTACTATTATTGAAATTAATCCAGATGATCATAAAGAAGAAGTTGAAAAACTAGCAATCAGTACTGGAATCCCAGCAGAACATCATTTAATGAAAATGTTTTTAAATCAACTACCAAATGAATTAGATATATTACAAGGTATTGAAAGTTTTGATTTTATATTCCGTAATAAAAAAACATATTGTATGGAAAGTTGGACTGCAATAGAAATAGCAAGTCAAAGAGCATTACAAGAAGTTAACCGTGAAGGTAAGATAGTATCAATTGACAGACGTTCTAAGTTTAACGAGTTTACACTAGCATTGTTAAGTGATTCAATAGTTGAAGGCTATTGTAATTCTATTAGGTATATTGCTGGCAATGGTTTAATTGAGAAAAAATCAGGAGAGTCACCTCCTTTAATATTTTCATGGGAATATTATGTCAAACCTTTGTTATATGGTTTATATTGGAAAGGTGAATTAGAGTTATTTCCAAAAGATGTTAGTGCAAATAATATTGCCTGGATAATGAATCCAAGCGACAGCAGGTTGAGACATAACTATAAAAATAAATGCGCCTATGTTGAGAGGAACGAATTAATAAACCATCTAAAAGATTTTGGGTCTAATAAGACTCGTAGATGGCATCAGTATAAAGGATAAAAATATGCCGGCACCACTTATAGATCCAAACGGATCTTTACCAGAAAAGAATATAATTGTAAATCCTTATATTAATAAGAAGTTAGGATATTATATTGTAGACGGTTTTGAGTTTGATTCAAAAATTAGAGCAGGATTACATTCTGTTAAAGTGAATAAGCCAGTACAATGGATATTTAACAACAAAGAATTTAGATCTCATGACTGGAGTGTTGAACCTAGTGAAACTTTAGATCAGTTATATGATGCAAGAGCTTTTGACCTAAGAGTAAAATATGATTACCTTATTTTAAGTTTTAGTGGAGGAAGCGATTCTTGGAATATTTATAAAGCATTTCAACGACAAGGCTTACACATTGACGAGGTAATTGTTAATACAATGTCTAAGGCAAGTAAAGGATTAGTAACAGATACCAGTACTAAAGCATTTAATGCTCCTGAAAGCGAACATGTAAGAAATACAATACCTAGGCTTAAAGAAATACAAAAAGAAATGCCTATGACAAAGATTACTGTTACTGATCAAAGTGACTATCTGTTTGAAAGCCTAGAGGCGGCCGGAGATGCTAGTTGGGTATTAGAGAAACGTGAGGGATTGAATCCTGCAGGTATTACTAGATTCAATTATTTGCATTTTATGGAAGTAAGAAAGAGATTTGATAAAGATAAAAAGATAGGGCTGATAGTTGGTATTGAAAAGCCTAGAACACTTGTTCACCAAGGACGTTTCTTTGTTAGATTTGCAGACAGAAGTACCAATATGATTACAGTAGCAGAACATTTAAAAGACTATCCTAATTCAACAGTTGAATTCTTTTACTGGTCTCCAGATTGTGTTCCTTTGCTTATTAAACAAGCTCATGTTGTTAAGAAATACCTTGAGGCTAATCCTTCTATGCAAGTTCATTTCAATAGTGAAAATTCTACAGGAAAAGTATATAGATTATTGCACGAGCCTTTACTTAGAAACTTATTATACAGTACCTGGGATCAACGTTGGTTCCAAGCAGAGAAAGCAGTATTAGATTGGGATAGTGAATTTGATCAATGGTTTAGAGTTGGTTATCAAGATACTAAAGCATATCAAATTTGGATGGAAGGTCTAAAGTATGTAGCAGACAACTTAAAGCCCTTTCTACGTTATGTAGAAGATCCTGATAATGATATATGGAATACTAGTGTAATGAATTCTTTTATTGATAGGGGTGATGAATTAGTTGGACAACGTCCGGATGGTTTGGCTCCGGTCCTTCATAACTACGAAGTTGGTAGAATGAAAGTAACCGGGCCAGGTGTTAATACGTTTATGCGTTAGTTCTTCTGTAATGGAATATTATTGTCTATTAAAAATGCTTTTAATTTAACATTATTACGGAAAGCAAAAAGTTTTGTTTCTAAGTCTGTTCCTGCAATAGGAAACAATCCAATATTTTTAAGTCCTTGAACAAACTCTTTTCTCTTAAAAACATTGCTAATATCTTCTTTAATACTATCTAAGTTAGGCGACTTCCTTGATGCAATTAATCCAATAGGACTAACAAACGGAAACTCTTCCTTATACACATCTTGCCATGTAGGAATGTCTAATCCTAGATCTTGACTTGACATAATGCTTGTAATATTAGCATCTAAATGATTTTTCACAGTTGGATAGTTTGCAAACATGCAATCAATATTACCTGCTAGTAAATCACTCAAAGCAGTAGTTCCTCCTTTGGCATAAGGAATAACCTTACTTTCAATTTTTAACTTTTTAATTAGTACTTCTGTAGCCAAATGTTCACTACTTCCGTAACCCGCGGCACCAAATAAAATTCTTCCCTTATCAAAGTTTTCTAAGTCTGCAACTGTTGACATTTTTCTATCATCATTACAAACTAATACATTAGGCATTGTAGCAACAACACCAACTAGTTCAAAGTCTTTAATAGGATCATATGGTAAATCTTTAAACCTAATTTCGTTAGTAACATAGATTTGTGCCATTGTGGCTGTAATAATAGCATTATTAGTTGTTAACATATGTTTGATTGCAATTTTACCTGCGGCACCTGGCCGGTTTACAACATTATATTTGTTATTAGAATCAACAACATTTCTTTCAATTAATCTTGTAGTTTGATCACTTGGGCCTCCAGGTCCGTGATGTACTGTAAATTCAATGTCCGCGGCGGAGGCAGTTGAAACAGCAAATGCCATAATTGCGGCACTAATTAAAATATTTTTAATCATGTATCTTTCTTCTCTTTTAGGTTGACTTCTGAGTCAATATGTAGTAGTATATATGTAATTTGTAACCTGAGTGTTTTCCAAGAAAGCAGAAACATGACATATGATAAAAAACTAGACGAGAAGATTGCTGACTTAAACTCTACGAGAGTTTACAAAAAGACAACACCTCTATATACTACTGATTGGTATATTAAGTGGATAGCATCATTTGTAATACTATTAGCAGTTATGTGTCGTAGTGTTGACGAAGTTCCAAAGATATACGATCTTGTACTATCCTTTATAGGTTGCTCTGGTTGGTGTATGGTTGGATATATTTGGCATGATAGAGCCTTACTGGTATTGAATTCAGTACTGCTATTTGTACTAGGATCAGGGATCTTAACATACATATTTAAATAGTCAATCCGGTAAATAGCTGTACGGAGGATATTTAAATGGATGCAACAAAACTTGGATTTGATTTTGCAGAACTTATAACACCTGGTTTAACAGTTTTAATCGCATTAGTGTTTACTATGTGGTTCAAAGATCTAGCAACAAAAATAGCAAAAGGTGCAATGTTTAAAATGAACAGAGCATTTGACGAAGGCGATTCTGTTATTATTGATGGTGCTGATGCAGTTATTGTTCGTATCGGACTAACAGAAACAGTTTTTGGAATCTACGGAGAAAAAGGTTACACTTGGAGATATGTTCCTAACGAACGTATACCTTTTTTAAAGTTAGAAAAGATTGTTAACAAAGATGTACATCTAGATACTCCTATGGAAAAGGCTTTACAAATACAAAAACAACTTGATGAATTACAAAATCAACGTATCAGTGAAAACCAAGCAAAGATAGACGAAATCACAAAAAAGAAGTAGATAAATGTCATACAGTATTACAAACCGTGATAAACGTGTCATGGATTTTCTACGGCGTTCTGCAATAGACAATGAAGGTTACGGAAATGCTAAAATTGCATCTGCAATATCTATCAAAGGAAAAATTATAAGTTTAGGACATAATTCACCTAAGACTCATCCTTTCCAATCTTTGTACGGAAAAAATGCTGAGGCAGTATATCTTCATGCAGAAACTAGTGCTATTTCTAATAGTCTTAATCATATGGGCAAGACAGAGCTAGAAAAGGCAACTATATATGTATACAGGGTTAAACGTCCTGTAGATAATGTTAAAATTTGGTCGTCTGGATTATCAAAGCCTTGCGAAGGATGTATGAGAGCAATTACTGATTTTAATATTAAAAGAATTGTTTATAGTACAGATGAGGATACCAGGTTTGAAGTATACAAAAGAACAAATTAACAGACTACTAAGAAATGCTAGAATTGCCTATGATACATGTAAAGGTGATTGGGGTAAAAATTATTGGTCAAATGTTTTATATCAATTACAGAAGAAATTTAATTTGTTAAACTAGGTAACCTTTTTTGTCTAAACGTTCTACAAGTTCTGTCCATGGAATTTGTGGTTCAAGTTCAACAGTAATATTAACTCTATGTTCTTGTATATCATCTAGATCTAATTTATGAGCCTTATCAACATGGTTCCAGCAAGGTCCAGGATCTTGTTCAACATGTACTGGTTCGCCCCAGTCACCATCTCCTGCCAAATAACTAAAACCTCGTTCCATCCTTTGTGTTTTACTATTCCATTGCTCAAATTTTCTTTCTAGCATTTTAGGATCTTCTACGCCAGTTTTCCACCAACTTATTTTAGCACCAACAATTCCTTGTATTGGTACGTTTAGCCTAGCAATCATAGGTATATCAAATTTATGTGCGTCACAATGTGGTTTTGCGGCATGAGCACCTTTATAACCAATAAACAAACAAAATCTTCTAAAGCCTAATTCTAATTCTTCTACATGATCTTTCATACGTTTACCAATAGGACTGTTATCAAATATAGCCTGATCTAAATTTGCTTTATCAAATTTTGCTCCGTACTTTTCATATAATTTATCTAGTGCTACCTGTGCATGTGGCATTAAGTCAGTTTTAGCCCATTCCAACTCTTCTTTAGTTGGTTCTAAGTGTGGCATTGGTATATGATAATCTAAGTTCATTTAATGTTGTTTCCATATTTTTCAATACTACGGTCTAATAGTTCTTCGTAACCTTTCCATTCCCAACTAAGACTAATACTACACAGAATTTTACTATAGAAACTACCATCTTCTTTTTGTAGTTTATGAGCTCCATGACACCATGTATCATTGTTGTAAACAAAGGCACTACTTTCTAAACCTCTTGTTTCAACATAACAAGCTCTTTCTGTATCAAATGGAATTCTTTCTGCTCCAATACCTTGTGATCCTTTGCCTAATGGCTGTAACCAGAATGTTGGTGTAGGATTTTCGTCTTGTATCATAATTCTGAGACTATTTGGATAAGGTAACTGCTCGTTTTTATCTTTGTGTATTCCAATAGGTCGTTGGTTACTCCAAAATAATATTTGACTTATTCCGTTTGTTGGAATGTTTGTATGAAGGTAATCAATAAACTTAGGTAGTATATTTTTACCATCTATCATTGGTTTTGTCCAACGGTCATCTGCTCCTGGGCTATCAATAATATTAATGCCATTCCAATTTGGCATTGTATATTCATTTAGTTTTCCTGTCAGTTTATGCATACGTTCTGCTTCTTCAGGACTATCAGTATATCTCTCATCTGGTTTTAATCTAACAATAGGAGCATTATGTTCGTTCCACATTGCTTGAAAACCATCGTCCATAACAATGGGAGGAATGTCTAAAACCACAAATGGAATTCCTTTATATTTCTCCGCAAAGTGTCTTGGATAGTTACTGTTTCTCATACTACTATTTATATTTAGGTAATACAAGGGTTGCTCAAAACTATAATTACTAGTATAAAAACATTGGGGACTACATTGGCAGAAAATAAAAAACCTAAAGCACAAAAAACAACAGAAGAAGAAATTGCAGAATTTCTAGCAAAAGGTGGAGTAATAAAAAAGATTCCAATGGGAGAAAAAGGATATACTGCCGTTAATGTTTGGGGCAGGCGTGTTAAGAAGCCAGACACAGAAACACCTTCTAAGACTACTAAAACTAAGAAAAAGTAATAGTACGCCTTTAACTCAATATAAAACTATTTTAAATATTAGATGAAAAACATAATCTCATTCGTAGGTGTCTTTCATATGTGTGTTGGCCTATTTTTCTATACATTTTTATGGGTAGAATATCCTCCCTTAATGTATATGATGTTAATATGGGCAATTCCTGCTTGGCTAGTTTTATTATATAATTCTGCTACTAAATAATTGGTAAGGCAAACTTATAAAGAAATGTTAAGTAACATTATAAGAAAATTCGTAGGAGAATACACATGGCAGAATATTGGGGTTATCATACACTCTTTGACTGTTTACACGGCGATATTGATAAAGTACGTTCTGGAGAAAATATTAAAAACTTCATAGAAGAACTAGTTGATGCTATCGGAATGAAAGCATATGGTGATCCTATAATTGAACATTTTGCAACACATGATCCAGATGCGGCAGGACATAGTTTAGTTCAACTAATTGAAACAAGTTCTATAACAGGACATTTCGTTGATAAAAACGGAGACCTTTATATAGATGTGTTTTCCTGTATGGAATATGATGTACAAGTAGCACAGTCTGTTGTACAAAAATATTTTTCTCCTGAAAGAATTAGAGTAAATTACTTAACTAGACAGGCTAGTTAATATGTCAAAGAAAAAATACCCCTTCTGGGCTAGAGCAAATCATCACTTAGATCATTCTAATATGGGATATTGGTATCACCTTTGGCATTCGTTTTATAACGGAAGTAGACTTTTGATATTTGTTCTAACCAGTTATATTCATGGTATTTTTCCTTGGTTGTTTAAGTTTCATGCCGCCCACGGAGTCATTCGTATTAATGAGGAATTAAAAAGAATGCCTCATTTAAAAAAGGCAATGGACGAGATAGCAGAAGAGTATAAAAAGAAGGATTAAGTTTTGTCTTGGGGTAACCAAATTAAAGAGAAGGTCTCTTTCTTCCATATGAATGCATGGAAAAGAAGGCCTAATGCTAATATATTTTATAGTCCAGGAGTTGACAGATGTTTTGCAGTCGACACCTTTGATCCTTATACAGCATTTGATGTTGCTAAGATATTAAGCAGTAAAATGCCAGCCATTGCGGTAATTGTATTACATTTTGAAGATAGAACAGATGTTAACAATAGTAATGTTACAGATTTTACAATAACAGATAAACAAGTGATTGGAGGAGCCGCTGGATTATTATTCAGTAGGCAGACTCCTGTATTTAGAAAAATGCAAAAGCCAGTTTTAGAATTCTGTGAAAGTATGCCTTTAGATTATATGCCAGGCTCAAATGGATATGATACTTTTATGAAGTTCTCAGAATATACTAAATTTGTAATACGTTGTTGGCATGCAACAAAATTGTTTGATATGGTGCATAACTTTTTACCAATGGAAGAGTTTGCAAACGAATATCTTTCTGGAGAAGTACCAGACGATATGTGCTTACCAGCAGATAGTAGTAACACAACAACATCTGACTTAGGACCTAAAAATGAAATTCGTAGAATACTTTATAATGCAGATTCTATAGACGAAGCAATGTCTAAGATTGCTGATATGTGGAGAAATAACAATACTCCACATTCCTTTCCTATGCGAAAGATGTTTTATGCAATACTTAATCACCCTGACTATCCAGAACCAGAAGATTTAGGTAAGTCACAATCAGATACTGATTTAACACATTACTCAGGTTATCTATTATGAACTTAGATACAAAGTTATATTACACATCAGTTAATTGGGACGGCCAGGAAGGAAATAAGTTTTGGGAGAAAACTTACGACGAAGTAGGAGCAGGAGGCAAGTTTGTAATTGACTTTGCCAGAAGAATTAATCCAAATAGATTCTCTACAAGAGATAATTCAATATGGACACTTCCTTGGCCTGACGAGATTTTACCTAAGTACAAACTAGTTCAATACGATCCTAACTATACAGGTTCTTTTGCTGAAGCATCAGATAGTAAAGCAATGGAATATGCTAGACGTATTGATGAGAATAATGAGAAATTTGCTATCATGTATTCTGGAGGATTAGACTCAACAATCATTACAACGGCGTTAATCAAAAATTTGACAAAAGAACAACTTAAAAACGTTTCTATCTGTACTAGTGTTCAGGCAGTAGTTGAAAATCCAAATTACTGGAGAAAGTTTATCTTTGGTAAATTCAAAATTATTGATTCAATGGTAAACAAATATGATACTTTACTAGAACTAGGATATACTCCAGTAACAGCAGATGACGGAGATTGTATTCATGGAACAGTATTAGGTTTAAACTTTTACCATGCATGGGAACAAAAGATTGGCGAAAGGTTAACAGCAGATCAAAGAGCTCATGTAAGAAACAACTTGCATAAACTTAGTGATAAAGACACACATTTTAGTGTATTTGAAGATGCATTAGTTGAGTACTTTCAGTATAGCAATACACCATGGTGGCCTGTTCCTAAGAATTTAAATCCAGATCCAATGTTTGGTCGTAAACTATACGACAAGTATGCCTTAAATGCAAAAACAGCATCTTGTCCTGTTATTAGTTTGCAAGATTTCTTTTGGTGGTTAATTTTTAATGTTAAAATGATAAACTGTGGAGTTCGAGGTGCAATGTATTATAACGATCGTTATGATATGAATATAGCAATAAACAAGATTGAGAATTGGTACTTATGGCCAGCATATCAACAGTGGTCAATGAATAACAATAATAACGGACAAAAAATTGGATACGGTGCTGGTACATATAAGAAAGTCGCAAGGGACTATATTTTTGAGTTAGATCAAAATATATGGTATAGAGATTTTAAGTTGAAACTTGAAAGTATGGGACAGAATAGTGTTCGTCAAAAAGTTGATACAACTGTTTATCCAAAACCCATGCATAGGTTTGGTATTACAACTGACTACAAGATGTTAGATGTATTAGATGTAAATGTACAAGATTATATTAAGCATCATTTGTCCAAATTTGAGATTACTTGGAGTGAGGAAACAAAATGAGAATAAAAGGTAGAGTGAAGCAAGATGCTAAAGGTATGGATGTTCAAATATGGCACACAGATACCATTGGACAGGAACCACTTTTAACAGCATCTTATTATAGAGCAACATTATTTCTACTAGAAAAAGGTTGGGGTATGACTCCTTATGAACTAGCATCAAGTTCACATAGAGCAATATTTTTAACAACTACAACAGAACCAGAAGAATTTTTAGGTGGAGTTATTTGGGAATATCATTCTTATAACAAACAGGCAATGATTGTTTTAATCTGGACAGAGGACAAGTGGAGAGGTAGACACTTATATACTTTACTACAACACGAACTTGAAAGAGAAAGTGTAATATGCGGAGGTACCAGTATTGCAAGTATGGCTCATGCTGATAACGAGCCAAGACTAAAAGCTGGAGCAAGAGAAGGTATGTTCCCTCAATTTCATAGACTTTATAAAGATCTATCTCCAGATCTATTTGAGAGAAAAAAGCAAATAGCCGAAGAAGCTGGAAAGCCCTGGAGAGAAATTAATCGAGACAGATATAAATTAGAATCTCGTATGACAACAAAATAGGTTGACAGCAGTATTCTAATAGTGTATTATAAAGAACAATTTGGAGTAACTGCCCTTAGCTCAGCTGGATAGAGCAACTGCCTTCTAAGCAGTAGGTCGCAAGTTCGAATCTTGCAGGGCAGGCCAAATTACTTTGCCTTTGTTAATAAATAAAAGCATGGAAGCCGTCTTTCTTTTCTTATTAATATTCAAACATGCCATAGTAGACGTTGGACTACAAAGACACTTGGGTGTACAAAAGAAACACCAATGGCTTAGCCCTAAAGCACAAATACATTATCTAAGTCACGGTGCTGGTACTTTTATAGTATTAGTGACACTTGATCCTGTTCTAGCATTAATTGCTGGATTATGTGATTGGATTGCACATTGGCATATTGACTTTACAAAAACTAACATTAACAACAAATACGAACTGAACAATGCAGATTATGCTTATTGGTGGCTCCTTACTATTGATCAGTTATTGCATTACACAACATATTTTCTTATAATATATTTTATATTTTTGAATCTTTAAATGTCTAGTTTATCCTTTATTTTGGTAAATATTGACGTTATAAAGGATTTAAAATATGCTATCAGAAATGGATTTTAAGGAGCAATCTCATCTATTTTCGCTCCTAGCGGGTATCGCTTACAAGGATGAAAAACAAGCCACTAAAGAATACAAGAGTCACGGTTTTACTCAAGTTAAATTTGTTGATGTTGATTCAAGTCAGGCATATGTTATCTGGAACACGAAAGATCTAGTTATATGCTGTCGAGGAACTGAACCAACTGAATTTAAGGATATTGCCGCTGATGTTAGATGTTTTTTAGTTCGGCCAGCTACAGGTCAAAAAGGAAAAGTACACAAAGGATTTAAAGTAAGTGTTGATAGAATCTGGCCTAGTATTACAAGCACATTAAAATTAAAAAAACAAAAAGTATGGGTTTGTGGACATTCATTAGGAGGTGCTATGGCATGCCTAATAGGAAATCGTTTCCACGAAATAGAAGACTTACCTTTGGTTGAAGGAGTATTTACTTACGGAGAACCACGGTCAGGTAATAAAAAGTTTGTCAACCATAGTCTTAGTGTACCGCATATTAGGTGGGTTAATGGTGCTGATATTGTGCCTAAGGTTCCACCGGATATCCTAAACCGATATAAGCATCACGGAGATTTACATTATATGAACCATTGGGGTAATGTAAGAACTATGACATATTGGCAAGCAGTAAAGGATCAATGGAGAGGATTTTGGAAAGGAATTGTAAGAGGTAAAATCAATTTTTTTATCAACCACAGCATTGATAGATATCAAGCAAATTTAGAACGTTATAAGAACGGCGACGAACGCCCTCAAATATAAAACAAAGGTAATTTATTAAATGGAACAATCAGAAACAGGCAACAAAGATACTGGTGCATCAGCATCAGCAGAAGCAGAGGCTCATGCCGAAGCAAACGCCCACGCAGGAACAGAAGTCACTGATTCAAGTGTTAGTGCAGAAGCAGGAGCACATGCAGAAGCAGGAGCATCCGCTGGTGCAGATGGCGAAGCTCATGCAACTCAAGGAGCATTGAGTGAAACTGCCGAAGGTAGTGCCGGTGTTAGTGCAACTGCTGAAGTAACTGCAGAAGCATATGCCGGAGCAGGGTTTGATGGTAGCGACGCTAGTATTGGAGCAGGTGCTATGGTTGAAGCAAGAGCAGAAACAGAAGCTCATGTAGATGGTAGTGCAGAAGCCACAGTTGATGCTGGACCATTAGGAGATGTTACTCTTGCCGGAGCAGAAGGCGAAGCTCATGCTGGAGCATATGCAGAAACTCATGCCGGTGTAGAAGCTCATGCAAGTGTTGGAGAACATGGTGTTGATGTTGGCGGTGGAGCAATGGCAGGCGCAAGCACAGGAGTTGATGCTGGTGCATCAGGTACAATAGACACTCCAATTGGATCAGTTAGCGGAGAAGCCGAAGCAGGAGTTAGTGTTGGTACACAAGTAGGTATAGAAGGCGAAGGTCATGCAACAATGAATGATGGTGTTGCAAGTATAGGTATTAGTGGCAAGGCCGCAGTACTAGCAGGAATAGATGCAGACTTAAATGTTGAAGTTGATCTCAATCCAATTCTTGATATTAGTAAATGTACATATAATGTAATTACTCATCCAAACGAAGCAATTTCTGAAGCTAGAAATATTATGTCTGATGCAGAAAAACAGGTAGACTCTGCAATGGCCAATGCTGAAAAAATGAAGAATGCAACTATTAAAGCCGCGAACGATGAAGCAGACAGAGTTAAGAAAGAAGCAACTAAAGAACTAAAAGCAACAGAAGAACATTGTCAAGGTGTAATTGCTGGTGCTCAAAGAGCTCTAAATAAAGCCGCTGAAGAAACAGCAAGACTGGCAGCCGAACAAGCACAGAAAGCAAAAGAAGCCGTTGAATTGGCCGCAAAGCAAGCCGCGGATCAAGCACAGAAACAGGCCGCTGAAGCCGCCCACAGAGCTGAAATGGTTAAGCAGAAAGCCGCTGAACAAGCCGCTAAAGCACAAGCCGAAGCCCAACGTGCCGCAGAGTTAGCTCAACAACAAGCACTTCAAGCTCGTAGACAGGCAGAAGCACAAGCTACAGCCGCCGCAAATGCCGCACAAAGATCTGCAAATGCCGCAAAGGATGCCGCTAAAAAATCTGGTAGAAAGATTAAGAAATTCTTTAGTGATATTAGATTAAAAGAAAATATTAAATTAGAGAACGTTGATGCTGTTACAGGACTTTCATGGTATTCATATAATTATGTTTGGGATAACGAAGTAAGACAAACAGGTGTTATGGCTCAAGACTTATTAGGTACAAAATATCAAGATGCTGTTAGTGTCCATCATGGACATTTTGTAGTTGATTATAGTAAACTTCCTAACTAGGAATTTTTAGGTTGGCCCATGGTTGTTGAAATCTTATTGATAAAAGCAATCGTGGGCTTTTACCATCCCAATTAATAGAATGTAAGATATCAGTTCTAACAAAAGAAGATTCTTGATTTAACTTGGCTAAAGTATTGCATTTGAAATCCGGATCTCCTAATAATTTATATTGTCCAGCTCTACTTTTTTCAGCACCACCTTTGGCTTGTAAACGTTTAGCAGGAACACCATTAGGTCTTGGAAATTCAGCAACACGAACCTTCCAATGATCTCTATCACAATTCCACCAAAACATCTCTTGGTCTTCGTCGCCATTTAATAAAACATTAAAGCGAACTGGTATATCATATTTGTCTCCGGTATATCTATCAGGACCAGTAGTATCAATATGTGGATTACCACGAGGATCTTCTAAAGGTTCGTTAAGTGACTTATAAATGAAGAAATTTACCTCTCCATCTTCTAGTCCATATGTTTTTGTAAAGGCATTAATTTCAGCATATGCTTTTGACTCTTTCCAAGCCTGTATCATATCAGGTTCCGGTGTTATTAATGCCGCTGAAAGAGGAGCATTATCTTGGTAGTCTTGAACCATTGGTTTGGTTATTTCCTGAGCCCATAACCAAGCTTCGGGTGAAAGTTTAAAAGAAACGGTTAAATAAGGTTGCTCCATACCAATATTTATGGTTGACATTATAGATAATATACCATATAATAGTAAAATAAGCGGGTATTGTGTAGTGGTAAGACCTTAGCCTTCCAAGCTAATGACGCGAGTTCGATTCTCGCTACCCGCTCCAACTATGAGGAATAAAAATGATTGGTTCAAAAGATATAGTCCACATTGATGTGGGCATTGATAAAAAAGAAGGCAAATGGCTAGGAGAATGGACACCTAAGAATCCTGATGCCGTTGCACAATTATATAATGAGGAGCCTTCAACTCATCATATTACAGCCAACAGGCGCGAAGAACTTGAACGTAAACTTGAGAAATCATTACGTCTTGCTTTTCCTAAAGCAAATTATATAGTTCAGCATCGTGAATCGTTAACAGAAGCACAAGACCCTTTAACAGGTTATATTAATGCGTGATACCAACCATGAAAAGATAGGTATTAGGATAATGCGTTCTTTGATGGGATGGCTGATGGTATTTGGTACTGGTGGTTTACTTCTAGGCTCTCAAATTTGGGTATGGGAAAATTATAGTGCCACCCCTGGACTATTGGTACTATTTGAAGGTTTATGGTGTATTGGATCTGCTATATTTTTAGGTATAATAGTAACAGCCGCTGAAAAAAGTTTACCTTTAGGCAAAATTAATTTACAACCTCTTGATAAACAAGACTAATTTTTCCTACTATTTTCAACAAAAAGGTTGACCTTTGGGCCTGTTTGTCATATACTGTATATAATAAGAAATTAGGTTAATTAGGAGATACAGTATATGGCTTATTTAAGTGCAAAAGATACCCAAGCAATTAGAAAAGAACTTAAAGTACAATTTCCAGAGTTTAGATTTAATGTTAGCAAAAGATCAGGTGGTGCCTGTGTCGTAACTATAACAAGCGGTCCTACTGATTTCTCAGATATTTACAGACAAGATGCATATGGAGATGACGGCTATTGTCAAGTTAATGTTTATCATATAAAAGGAGACAATTATAATAAGCATACAGAATTCTTAGCAGATGTTCTTAACGTGATTAAAACTGCTCCTGCAAAAGGAGAAGGTTTTCATAAAGGTAGAGGTTGGTTTGATGAGTCAGATAGTATGTCTGACTATTTCCATACTGCTTTTTATATTGATTTAAACATTGGACAATACTCAAAGCCTTATGTGCAAAGTGGTTGTGCAAAAAAAGCTCCTACTAAAGAAGTAAAAACTTTAGAACAATTAGTTGGTGCTGAAATGGCTTCAACCTTAAGAGAACTTGCAATGGTTAAGGAAAACGTATAATGAATATTAATTTTAAAAATATTGCATTAGCAATTACTTCGGTAGCAGTTCTTAGTGCATGTCAAACAACTAATTCACTAGCAGTTAATAACGAAACATCTGCTATACAGTATGATGGTAAAGCAGTTACTAATAATAATGTATCTGTTATGCCTGGATATGCTCATTATATGAAACTAAATCCTTTGAAATCTCAAATTCCAAGTTATGACGGTAAAGGTTTACTTGCCGCAAGTTGGAATCCTTCCGATGATGTTGCTAATAATCCAACTATTGTTATAATGCATGGTGGACATGGCGTTGGTAGCGGTATGTGGATTAAAGCAAGAGATCTAAAGCAACGTATTAATGCCAACGTATTACTTCTTGATAGTTTTATGTCACGTGATATGCCTAATAATTGGGATAGAGGTGCAGAAGCTGATGCAATCGTTCGTACATTTGATGTTATTGCAGTTGGTAAATGGTTAAAGACACAAGGGTCTGATCCTAGCAAAACTTATATGATGGGCGGTTCACAAGGTGGATGGACAACTCTTAAGGCAATGTCTGCAGGAGCAACTCAACTTGCTGAAGTAAAGCCTCTTTATGCAGGTGGTATTGCATACTATCCTGTTTGCGACAACTACAATCGTAATGGTAACCTAAGAGCAGGACAACGATTTGTTTCGTTAGCAAAGAATGGTTTCTGGGGACCTGTACTACTTCTAACTGGTGATGAGGACTATGCTACTCGTATTGAAGATTGTCAACAGTCTGTAGTTGAACATGCCACTAAGCATGTTAGGTTTGAAAGAGGAACACATGGTTGGGAAATCCGTTGGAGAGAAAACGGAGAGATGAACAAGGATGGTTCTTGTAAGTGGTCTGGTAACAAAAACTTTAAGATGTGTTATGATGCCAAGCACACTACTGAAATGTATATTGAAATGACTAAATTTATAAATGGAGCAAAATAATGAATAGTAAATTTATATTTGGTACCTTAACAGTTATAACAACTGTTTGGCTTGTTTCGGGTGTTGTACAAAGTGCATTAGCAAAAGAAGCAAAGGTAAACGTTGTCCGTACTACAGGAGGCAATGCAGTAGAGTTTCCTAACGTTCATTTACAAAGTGGTATGGGAAGAAACCTGCTTCAACCTTTCAATGAAGAACTGCAAACTACACATGACATAAAATCAGCAGATAGAGCCCAACGAATGATGGAACGAAACAGTTCAGCTCTTACTGGATTATTAATTAATAAAGGACGTATTGTATTTGAAGGTTATAGAGAACCAGCTAGGCGCAATAGCAAAATGCATAGTATGTCAATGTCAAAGAGTCTAACTGCTCTTGTAATTGGTAACCTATATTGTGACGGCAAGATCAATAGCCTCGATGATAAAGCAGTAAAATATGCTCCTCAATTAGAAGGAACTCCATATGGAGATACTTCAATCCGTAATCTACTAATGATGGCTAGTGGTATAAAGAAGCTTGGCAATCACGGACAGCCTAAACATAAAACTTATGTTAGGATGAGGAATCAGCAAGCAACTGGATTGTTTATGCTAAAAGGACACACAAGACAATATGAAGAAGGAACCAATCATCTTTATAACTCAGGAGATACATTAGCATTATCTCAAGTAATGGAGTCAATGGGAGGACTAGTTAATAACTTTAATTTTTATATTTGGTCTAGGATTGGTACTGAAACAGGTGGATCCTGGATGGTGGATAAACAGGGTCAGCCAATTGCCTTTGCTGGATTTAATGCAAGTCTAAGAGACTGGGGTAAACTTGGAATGTATACAATAGATATGGTAAAAGGCCGAGGCGGTTCGTGTATGCAAGAATTTGCTACAGACATGAACTCTAAGCAAATTAGGAATGAGAGGCGTCCGGGAGAAGCAGGAAGAACATTCTCGCACTATGGTTACCAAACTTGGATTATGGATAATGGTAATGCATGGTGGGTTGGCTATGGCGGACAACGAGTAGGATTAAATTTTGAATTAGAAAAAGTAATGGTAGTACATAGTTACATTGAAAACTATATGACTGAAGCACATGATGTGTTTAATTATTTTGCAGATTGGGATTAATGGAAGAAGTTTTAATAAAAATATTAAACATGGGAGACCCTGATGACTGGGATTTATATGCCAACTTAGCAATAGGCCAATGGATCAAGTCAGATGAATATGCAAAAATTAAAGCATATGGATTAACGGCTCAATCCTACAAGTACTTAGAACAAAATAGCTGGGGAGGTGATTATAATCTCTCCGGCTGTGGTGTATATTGCACAGATTATGATCCTAAAGATCTTATGATGGCAAAATTAGCAGGTGTAATTCCACATTACGGTTAAACCTGCAACATATTCGACAGTAAGTAATTTATTAAACAAAAGGAGGAACAATATGTTCTCATTTAAAGACGTAGATAAAAGTATGCTATTAAAACTAGTAGCATTACATGTTTTAGTTATTGTAGTTAGTAATGCCTTAGTTAGTATTCCAGTTGAAATTTTTGGTGTTAAACTAACATGGGCGGCATTTACTTTTCCACTAGTGGTATTAGCAACTGATTTGACAGTACGACTATTAGGAAAGGAAATTGCTCGAAGTACAATTACCGCGGCATATCCGCTGGCTATTATTGGATCTATTCTAGTAGTACTAGCAGAAGGTGCTCCTACAAGTGTAGCACTTCGTATTGGTTTTGCCAGTGCAACAGCCTATGCAGTAGGTACAATGCTTGACGTATATGTATTCCAACATATCCGAGAGAAGATGACAGACAACTGGTGGTTAGCACCGGCTGTATCAACAGTAGCCGCTAACGTTATTGACACTTATGCATTCTTTGCAGTAGCCTTTCACAATTCAGCAAACGAGTATATGTCAGCAAACTGGATGGAAGTAGCAGGTTCGCAAGTCATAATTAAGATTGCAGTAGGACTAATTGTCTTCCTACCAGCTTATGGTGTATTACTAAGACACCTTAAAAATAAAGTAGAAGGATAAACGTATGAGCTTAAATACAGATGGTTTATTTTTAGCACCAGCTAATCCTCAACTGTCAAAGTATGATGGGGTTAAACTTCCTCCGTTAGTTATACCGGACGGAAGTGGCCCCTGGGCTCTGCGATATATCTGGGTAAAGCATAAAACTAAAAACGATGAATTTGTAAAAAATTATTTTAACAAAGGAAATAATGCAACAGGTTCCGGACTAAATTTAAGAAAACAAACATCTCACATGAAAGAGACAGCATGGAATCCTCATAACAATATTTTTGATACTAGCAGAGAAAACGGTAACTTGATTTGGAGAGTTAAAGTACATAATCATTTAGCCGATACGATTGATTATATTGAGATATGGCGTAGCAAAGAAATTATTAAAGAAACATTTGGTGTTAAAAAAGGCGACACTACAAAAAATGATGTTCCTGTAACCGAATCAGAAAGTAAATCAGATTTAGCAAGATCTGCAGAAGAAATTATTACATTAAGAAAAGGATTAGAAGAAGCAGGTTTTGAGCCAAGAGCTTGGTCTACCTTTCCTAATGTCCATCCTCTCGTTGCAATGAGATGGTATCTTTACTTTTTAGACAGACGAAATGGAAATAAGCAATGTGTTATAAACACACCTTATAATAAAAAATTAAACGATTGGGAACCTTTTAAAAATAACAAAGGAGTTAATTAAAATGGCACTTGTACCTATGGTAGTAGAAAAGACCTCTGAAGGAGAAAGAGCATACGATATCTATAGTCGTTTGCTTAAAGAAAGAATTGTTATGGTTGAAGGAGTAGTAAACGATAACATGGCTAATTTAATTGTTGCACAATTACTTTACCTTGAGGCAGAAAACGATAACGATATTACAATGTTTGTTAACAGTCCAGGCGGATCAGTTACTGCTGGCTTAGCAATTTATGATACTATGCAATTTATTGGTTGTGATGTTGCAACTTATGCTATGGGCCAAGCATGTTCTATGGGATCAGTATTAGCAATGGCAGGTGCAACTGGAAAGAGATATGTATTGCCTAGCTGTCGTACAATGATTCACCGTGTTAGTTCTGGAACACACGGAACAAGCGGAAGTGTTCATGTACAAGAATTACAGTTTGAAGATGCTATTCGTAGTATGGAAGAATCTAAAAAACTTAACGAACGTTTAACTCAACTATATGTTACCCACAATACAAAAGGTAAGACATATGATCAGATGTTTGAAACTATGAAGTTTGATACTTTTCTTGACGCCGCCGCAACTGTTGAATTTGGACTTGCAGATAAAGTTATTGCAAACAGGGCTGATGTAAAATGAGTATAATGACTGAACAAGGTTTAAAGGAACTAGTCGCTAAACAAGATACTTTAGGTAGAGTTCCTTTTGATGGTAGTAGATTTTATTCAGCAGATGCAAACTACCTTATATATTCTGTTGGAGTAGACAGATTTATATTATCTGATAGACTTGATCTATGGACTACATTAGAAACTGCTAAGATACTTTCTTCAAAGATTCCATTAACTTTAATTGCACTCACAAACTGTAGTAAAGATATTAACAACGAAAATTGTTTGTTTTATACAGTATCTGAGAAAACTGGTTGGAAGATGTCTGAGAATGCATGTCCAGAATTAGGTGCAGTATCAGGCGAGGATGCAGTAGAAGAGGCTGGCATTGCTTTAGACTTTAAAGATCCTATTAGTGCCAATTGGTTAGTTAACTTACAAAACTATGCATTCTTTTGCCAGAAGATATTACATGCAATTAGAATTGCTGATGCTGAAACCAATTCAGACGATGCAGTATTCTTTAAAGAGTTACTAGATCACGGAATTGCGGCAGTATTACAATCAAGAGCTGATCATACAAGAACTCCGCAAGGAGCATTACTTTGGACTAAAAGGGTACTATATACTTCAAAGAATATTGACGAAGCAATCAGTGGTATTAATAAGATATGGGATAGCAGGGTACTTAGAGATAAAGATATAAGAGATAGATTTTTTGAGTATTCAGGATTACCTTTTAATCCTGGAGACAATTAATATGCCTGAAAATTTTACCCATGATACTTTTAGTTCTGAGCAATATTATTATGATGAACAGGCAAGAAAACATCCTACAACGGTAGCAGTTAAATCTAAACTACCAAAAGCAAAAGTAACATCTTCTGGCTTAAAAGTAGGAGATAGTTTATTTCATCATGGTATAACATGGAATGTAAGAACAGAAGAAATATACACCCCAATATATAATGATTTGCCATTAGCAGGAAAATATCATGTTGACTTTGCAAAACAGTTTACATATAATAGATTCTCTCCTAGACATGGGCATTGGGCTCAACCTTATCCTGTAATTCCTTTACCAGAATTAGCTATGCCGTCCTTTGATCCTAATCATAATAAGACATGGACAGAATGTACAGATGAAAGAGCTCAATGGGTTAAGGCTTTATTAGAAAAAGAGTCTAATCGTAAAATTGCATTATACTATTCAGGTGGAATTGATAGTTTGGTTGTTCTTATTGCATTACTAAAAGCATTAGATACCAAAGAACTTCGTTCACGTTTAACTATTTGTTGCAGTATGGAAAGTGTAATTGAATATCCTGTTTTCTTTGAAAAAGAAGTGCTTGGAAAATTTAGGATTATAGATCTTAAAATGGGTACTGTTCGTTTTAATAATTTAATCAATGAAGGATATACAGTTATTACAGCCGACTTAGGTGATGCTATGTTTGGAACTGAAGTGTCCACACAATTTTATTATACTTTTAGAAACCATGCTGAACGTTTAGGTTTTCAAGGAAGGAAAATGGTATCTGATTTACTTGAAGATATAGGTAAACCAGATGCACACTATTCTGTTTATAAAGATGTTTTGATTGCATATTTAGAAACTCCAAATGTTTATTCTATGCCAACTAAAAGTAGAGAGAATATATTAACACCAGGCTTTGGTGAATGGTATTATAACAAACTAGACAAACTAGCACAGACATCTGATTATACTGTTCATAGTTTACATGATTTCTTTTGGCAGATTATTTTTAATGTTAAATGGATGCATTGCTCATGTCGTTGTTTTATGTTCTTTGGTGACCATACTAATAACAAACCATTGTTTGAACATAAACGTTATATAAATTGGTTTCAGTCTGATGATTACCAACGTTGGTCTATGGTTAATAATAACACAGGTCAAAAGATTAAAGGTGTAACTGCTTCTACATATAAGTGGGCGGCCAGAGAATACATATACGATTATACAAAAGATGAATGGGCATTGTATTTTAAACTTAAGATTGCATCTTTTCAAAAGATTGCTCCTGTTCACAGTTATCCACATGCTATGGACATTATAGATAGATTTGCTTTAAACACAGATTATACTGTAGTTCGTCATAGCGATCCTGGAGTGATTGATTATATACATCATCACCTTTTTAACTACAATGACTTACTCTAAACTTACAATATGTATAGCAGATTATAATATACAAACTTTGATGGATGCATATAGCGTCAAAGATCTAAAAGGCTATAAAGAAATTGATATTGCTGATGAGGATTTTGCTCCTATACCCACATCACTTAGTATGATACAATATCTAGCAGATTCAACATTAGCAAATATATCTGCAACAACCAAAGGACAAGACCGAGGATCTAGGTTCTGGGAGGAATTAGCCTTTGTTCCTAAATTGGTAGTTGAATTTGAAACTAATACTAGATCATTCCGCACATTTAAGCAATTTAATGGTACTTTTTTATTAAAAAACGGTTGACCTTTCGGATAGAAGGTGTTATACTGTAAAGACAATAAGGAATTAGGAGTAGGGTTTGACAGGCGAGATTATTAATATGCCTCTTCATATTATGAGGCCTAAATTAGATTTTTCAAAAACTAGTTTAACAATCGAGACACAAGCAGGTCTGTCTCGTTATATTCTTGATCATAAAGAGCCGGGCGGATACCTAAGAGCAGTATTAGAAAACGATCTAATGACAGCAATACAAACTGCTGATTCACAAAACTTAAAGCAATTAAAAAACCTATGTAAATGGATATTTAACAATGCTCCAGGAGATAGTTGGGGAGATCAATTTACAGTTGATAATTGGATATATGGTGAGGAACTTTAATGAATTTGGTTGAGAAAGCAAAACTATTTGCAACAAAAGCACACGAAGGACAAGTTCGCAAATACACTGGCGAGCCCTATATCATTCATCCAATTGAAGTTTCTGAAATTGTAGAAAGGTATAACGGCTCCAAAGAAATGATTGCGGCCGCCCTATTACATGATGTAGTTGAAGATACAGATGTTACGATTGAGGAAATTCGTAATGAGTTTGGTAATTCGGTTGCAATGTTAGTTGATGACTTAACAGATGTTAGTAAAAAAGAAGACGGTAACAGAGCAGTAAGAAAAGCTATGGATCGAGAGCATACTGCAAAAGCAAGTGCCGCCGCAATGGTTGTTAAGGCCGCTGATATGATTAGCAATGGAAAGGATATTAAAGAAAATGATCCTCATTTTGCTAAAGTGTATCTTAAAGAGATGAAAGCATTGCTTAATGTAATGTTTAAGATTAAAGAGATGGAAATCTATAAAGAAGCAAAAGGAGTAGTTGAATGAACGATATTTTAAATGATGTTTCAGATTTAGAAGGTGCAGTAGATTGTCTTAAAAAGCTAGACCATACTCCTGATGTTATAAATGCTATTATAAAAATAGATGATATTATTGAACGTAAAAAAACAGAATTTAATGATTATGAAAAATATATCGAGTCGTCATTTTCTGGTTGACATTTCGGATAGCAGATGCTATACTATAAAAATAATGAAGGATTGGACAGTATGGAAATATCAGACTTAAAAGAAGGCAGAACAGTTGAACTTAAAGTAAAGAATGTTATGTATCCTTACAGGGATCGGTATTCTGTGAATATGATTATTCCTGAGTTTAACTATTACACAGGTCAAGTTGTATATGAAAAATGGTATAAGCCTACTCAGGTCGGACTTACAACTGGAGAAGCATGGTTTAAGGTTCGCAGGATTGACATGCACCGTATTGTTGAAATTAATGGTGTAGAAATTGAACCTGTACCTGAGGAGATTCCAACTACTGCTAAAGTCTTTACTGTTTTAGGATCCAAAGGAGAAGAGTACGAAGTTACTTTTGACGGACCTAACTCAAAGTGTACTTGCAAAGGTTTTCAGTTTAGAGGAACTTGCAAACACATTGCACAACAATTCAGCACCGTCCCTGACGTTGCTATTAAACCTAATTTTACTGCAAGAGCAGTTGAATCCGAGCAGGCGGAACCTGTTATTGAAGAAGTAAAGGAAGAAAATATGTCTGAGAAACTTTTCACTGTCACTGGTTTTAGTACTAAAGACGGTAAGATTAAAGCACGTTTCGCAACTGATATGACTCGTATTAAGACTCTTATTAAAACTGGCCACACAGATATTCAATTGTATGATCTATCAAAGCCGGCAACAAAATTAGAAGCTCTTAAATACTTGCATGATAAGAATATCCCTGGTGAAGCTGGTAGTGCGATTGCAAAAGAATATGCAAAACGTTCTAAAAGAGCCGTTGCTGATCTTGTCAAAGATGGCCCAGCTATCGAACAAGAAGCAGTAGCATAATTATTTTGCCTAGGGGGCAGGCTAGATAGAGGCCTCCCCATTTCTATACTAAGGAGACAAGAAGTATGATCGTAGGATTTAAACTACCTCACGTTACATTTAAGACCCGTGTTCGTGATGATTCAATTGAAGGGTCTAATCCATTTCGTTGGGAGGACAAAACCACCGACGATTATTTTAAAGGTAAACGAGTAGTATTGTTTAGCCTTCCTGGAGCATTTACACCAACTTGCTCAACATATCAGTTACCAGGTTTTGAAGAAAACTACAATAAAATTAAAGAGAATGGTATTGACGAAATTTATTGTATGAGTGTTAATGATGCCTTTGTTATGAATGCTTGGGCAAAAGCACAATCCGTCGAACGTGTAAAAGTTATTCCTGATGGCAGTGGTAACATGACACGTTTTATGGGTATGCTTATTGGTAAAAATCATTTAGGCTTTGGCAGTCGTAGTTGGCGTTTTATGGCTATTATCAATGATGGCGTTGTTGAGAAATGGTGGCAGGAACCAGGCATTAACAACGACGGAGAAGACGAAGATCCGTATGTTGAGTCGACACCTGAAAACTGTCTAGAATATCTGTTAAATAAAGGTTAACCACAATCTAACAAAGTCGTACTCTATAAAAGGAGTAACACTATGAGACCTATATGTTGTAACCATGGATGCGATAAACTAGTATGTTGTAGTATTGGAAAAATCAGCGATCCAAATCCAAGATGGAGACCGGTCTGCGGACATTGTCAACAGGCAAGTTATGGTAAACGTCCTTATAGAGATGGTGTTACTCCTTTTGTTACTGGAATATGTAGTAACAAAGATGGCCATCTTGGATTTGTATGCTGGACGAACTTTAAGAAAATGCCTAAAGATTTTAAAGGTAGAACTCAAATAGATCATGTAGACGGCAATCCAAGTAATAATGATTTAGAAAACCTCGATGAATTGTGTATCTCTTGCCATCAATATAAAGGACAAAGAAACGGAGATCACAATGGTTGGAGA